>Ga0325400_1000042_pt1 | contig 69142 bp, 56 predicted proteins | sample PopdelMetagenome_2_FD_205662 | JGI IMG/M metagenome (GOLD analysis project Ga0325400, IMG submission 205662) | Populus deltoides microbial communities from Bellville, Georgia, United States - Xylem-PdKOR-R1 | ecosystem: Host-associated > Plants > Phyllosphere > Stem > Wood/Secondary xylem... | reverse complement strand
TCAGCTGGGCCAGTGACGCCTCGTTCAGCTGGTCGCGCAGGTGGTGGGCGGTGACATAGGCGTCGGGAAAGGCGCGGTGGACGGGCAGCCCACGCTCGCGGTCCAGCCCCGCGGGCTTGCGCCAGTAGCGCAGCACCTGGTTCGAAAAGGCCGGACTGTCGGGCCAGAGCCTGAGCGCGCACTTCCAGGTGCAGATCCAGTCGGCGCCGCCGGTGAAGCTGGGCGTGCAGTATCGCTGCTCGAAATCCGCGCGGTGCGCGGCCAGCGCCAGACGCTTCGGGTACGGATCGAGCGCGCGCCTGGCCACGTCGTGCCACCAGGGGGCGTCCGCCACGTCCTCGTCCGAGATGTGGTGGATCGCCTGGGTGACGGGGGGGATGGGGCGGCCGGGGTTGACCAGCAGATTGCCGCCCTCGCCCACCAGCTCCCAACGCCCGTCGTCGCTCAAGCCCACGTCCTGCCAACCCACCTCGCACACTGCATGGGCGGGCGGCGCGTTGCCGGTGGTCTCCAGGTCGATGACGCGGATCAGCTTGGGCTGGGGGGGAGGCATGACGCCCCATGTGGGCGCGTCGCGGCCGGTGCGCCACCCCCGCCGCCGGCAGGGCGGCCGTCGGTCGGGAGGCCCGTCAGTCGGGAGGTAGGGCGTCCCCGTAGGCATCCACGTCCAGCTCGCGCACGCCGCGGCGCGCGCGGGCGCGCTCCACCAGGCGGCGCAGCCCCTCGCGCCGGTCGCGCGCCATGGGCACGTCGCGCATCGCGAAGGCGCCGCCCGCCGCCGTGCGGTCGGTGGCGGTGAGCGTGATCGTGCCGATGTCCGCCATGCCGTTGAGCAGCGAATATTGGAGCCGCACGTCCTTCACGCGGTAGAGTTCGATTTCGTCCACCGTGCGGAACAGGATGCCGCGGCTGACGATCAGTCGCTGGTCCGTCACCTCGTAGGCGGTGGACCGGTTGCGCAGCCAGCGCCAGCCGACAAGCAGCAGCCCGACGCCGGCGAAGCAGAGGAGAAGCGTGCCCAGCCCGGCGAAGCTGCCCACCAGCCAGCGGCCGGTGGAGGACCGGAAGGCGTCGACCTGGCGCTCGTGATAGCCGTCCATGGTGGAGACACGTCGCGCGCGGGCGGACGGGTGTCAACGACCGAAGGCCGCAGGCCCGGCCGGCGGGCCGCAGGGTCCGTCCGACGTCGCGGGACGTGGGGAGGAACGGACGCCGCGATGCGCTACGCCGCGTCGGGCGAGGGCCGGCCTTCCCCCACCCCCGCATCGGCCAGCCTGCGCTCCACCTCCGCGACCAGCCGCGCGAGGCCAGTCCGGTCGCGCGACTCGGCGCGCCATGTGACGGCGCTCTCCGTGTTGGAGGCGCGGACCAGCCACCAGCCGTCGGGGCCGGTCACGCGCGCGCCGTCCAGGCGGTCCACCTCCGCCCCCTCCGCGTCCAGCCGGGTGAGCAGGCACGCGACGATGGCTGGCGCGTCGGCAGCGGGGACGCGGTGCTCGGGCGTGGAATGGTAGCAGGGCAGCGCGTCGGCGAGCGCGCCCAACGTCCGCCCGGCCTCGACCACCGCGCCGGCCAGCCGGACGGCAGCGAGCAGCGCGTCGTCGTGGCCTTCCTCCAGGAAGACGTGGCCGCTCATCTCGCCGGCCAGATACGCGCCTTCTTCCGCCATTCTGGTGCGGATGTTGGAGTGGCCGGACTTCCACATCATGGGCCGCCCGCCCAGCTCGCGCACCCGGTCGAACAGCGCGGCCCCCGCCTTCACGTCGGCCACCACCGCGGTGCCGGGGTGGCGGCGCAGCACGGGGGCGGCCAGCACGGCGAGCAGCCGGTCGCCGCGCACGATGCGGCCCCGTTCGTCCACCGCGCCGATCCGGTCGCCGTCGCCGTCGAAGGCCACCCCGAAATCGAGGCGTCTTTCCAGGACGAGGGCGCGCAGGTCGTCCAGATTGGCGTCCACCGTGGGATCGGGATGATGATTGGGAAAATCACCGTCGACGTCGGCGAACAGCAGGTGGTGCTCACCCGGGATCAGCTGCACCAGCTGCTCCAGCGCCGGGCCGGCGGCGCCGTTGCCGGCGTCCCAGCCGATGCGCAGCGGCCCGGCGGTCCAGTTCGCCGCGAGGTGCGCGACGTAGGGGGCGAGGCCGTCGACCTCCTCCACCGCGCCGGCGCCGGCCTCCCAGTCGCCCGCCGCGGCGGCGCGCGCCATCCGCTGGATCGCCTGGCCGAACACGGGCGCATGCTGGCACAGCATCTTGAAGCCGTTGTGGTCGCGGGGATTGTGGCTGCCGGTCACCTGCACGGCGGCGTCCACCCCTAGGGTCGCTTCCGCCCGGTAGAGCATGGGGCTGGGGCCCAGCCCGACGCGCACCGCCGCGGCGCCCGCGTCCGCCACGCCGCGCACGAGTGCGGCCTCCAGCGCGGGCGAGGATCGGCGGCCGTCTCGGCCCACCGCCACGCGGGCGGGGGCACCCCCGGCCCGGCCCACCGCCCGGATCGCGAGCGTGGCCAGACCGCGGCCCACCGCATAGGCGTCCGCCTCGCCCAGGTTGGCGCCCGCCACCCCGCGTATGTCGTATTCGCGCAGGATCGCGGGATCGAAGCGATGGCCGCGCATCATCCCCGCGAGCGCAGCAGCAGGTCGCGCGCGGCGTTGATCCGCGCCGCCTCCACCGGATCGCCGCCCCGGTCGGGATGCGCGTCGGCCGCCAGCCGGCGGTGCGCGACGCGCACCGCCTCGGCGTCCGCGCCGGGTGCCAGGCCCAGCACGCGCAGCGCGTCCGCCTCGCCGCGCAGGCGCGGGCGGTAGGGCGCGCGCGCCGGCCGCAGGAATCGCCAGGCCAGCCAGATCGCCAGCAGGGCGACGATCCACTTCACCTCAGGCGGCGTCCGACGCGGGGGCGGAGGCGGGAACGGGGTCGGGCAGTTGCAGCGCCGCCATCATCTCGCGCAGCTCCTGGCGCGCGGCCACGTGGCCCAGGCCCATGGCGCCGAACTCCTTGGCGTCGATCATAGTAAGGCCGGCGGGGAACAGCTCGCGGTAGATCACGCGCTCGCCGAGCCCCGGGATGATGCGGAAGCCGACCCGCTTGGCCAGGTCGGCCAGCGCGTCGGACACGCGGCGCATGTTGCGCGCCTCGATGTGCTGGAGGCGGTTGCGCAGCACCACCCAGTCGATGGAGGTGCCGTCCGCGCGCGCGCGCTGCTTGCGCGCGTCCCAAATCAGTTCGGAGTAGAAGGACGGGCGCGTCACGCGGAACGTTTCCGGGTCCACCTGGCCGATCAGGTCGAAGTCCACGAAGCTGTCGTTCATGGGCGTGACCAGCGTGTTCGAAAGTGCCGCCGCGGTGCGCGCATAGGGGTCGTCCCGGCCGGGCGTGTCGACGATCAGATAGTCGGCGTCGGCCGACAGCGTGTGCCACAGCCGCTCGAACACCGCGTCGGTCTCGCCGTCGTGCGTGGCGTGGGCGGGCATCGGCAGCGGGCGGCCATTGCGACGGATAGTGGCGGCGCGGTTGTCCAGGTAGCGGCCCACCGTGCGCTGGCGGTGGTCGAGGTCGAGCACGCCCACCCGGTGCCCACGCGCGCTGAGCGCGATGGCGACGTGGACCGCGGTGGTGGACTTGCCCGTGCCCCCCTTCTCGTTGGCGAACACCACCACGTGCGGCCCCGGGGGGGCGGCGGCGGCGTCGGAGGGGGAAGGATCGGACAAGGCGGCCTATACGATGCGGTTGTGCGGCGGAGCCTCCCTCCATAGAAGCCGCGCGCTCGGGGAACGAGGGGAAAATCGGCCGGTGACGCCGCGGGGCTCTTGGACATGATGATCGTGCGCGACTTGGATGCCCTGCGCGAGGCGGTGGCGGGCTGGCGGCTGGCGGGCGAGCGCGTGGCGCTGGTGCCCACCATGGGCGCGCTGCACGCGGGGCACATGGCGCTCGTTGAGGCCGCCCGGCGGCCGAACACGCGCGTGGTGGCGTCGATCTTCGTCAACCCGCGCCAGTTCGGGCCGGCAGAGGACCTGGACCGCTATCCCAGGCGCGAGGCGGCGGACGCCAGGATGCTGGCGGACGGGGGGTGCGACCTGCTCTGGCTGCCGCCGGTGGACGCGATGTACCCGGCCGGCTTCGCGACGGTCGTGTCGGTGGCGGGATCGCCGGCACTGGTGCTGGACGGGGCGGCGCGTCCGGGCCATTTCGACGGGGTGGCCACCGTGGTGCTCAAGCTCCTGAACCAGGTGGCGCCCGACACCGCCTGGTTCGGCGAGAAGGACTGGCAGCAGCTGCAGGTGGTGCGGCGCATGGCGGCCGACCTGGACCTGTCGGTCGAGATCATGGGGCTGCCGACGCAGCGCGACGACGACGGCCTGGCGCTGTCGTCGCGCAACCTGTACCTCGACCCCGCCGAGCGCGCCCGCGCGGTGGCGCTGCCCCGGACGCTGGGCGAGGCGGCGCGCCAGCTGGCGCTGGGCGCCGCGCCGGACGAGGTTCTGGCGCAGGGGCGCGGGGCGCTGGAGGCGGCGGGCTTCGCGGTGGACTATCTGGAACTGGCGGACGCCGAGACGCTGGGCACGGCCGCGCCCGGCCGACCCGCGCGGCTGCTCGCGGCGGCCAGGCTCGGGATGACCCGGCTGATCGACAATGTTCCGGCCGAGATAAAATAAAGTCGGATCATGGTGTTAACCATTCAATAGCGACTCCGCTGCCAGAACGTACGCCAACGAGATCACAGGACGAGGCGTCGATCATGAGCATGAACTGGAGCAGCGCCGACTTTCACCGCGGCGCGCGCGCCGTGCCGGCCGCCGTCGTGGCCGCGGGCCTGGGTGCGGGCGCAGGCGCGGACGCGTTGTACGACCTGGGGATCAGCTACTCGACGGGCACGGACGGCGTGGCCGTGGACTTGGTGGAAGCGCACAAGTGGTTCAACCTGGCCGCCGTGTCGGGCCTGGCCGCGGCGGCCGCCGCGCGCGCCGACGTGGCCGTCGACATGACCGCCCGCCAGATCGCCGAGGCCCAGCGTCAGGCGCGCGCGTGGCTGGCGGCGGGGAACGGTCGGCGGGCGTCGTAGGGGGCGAGGGCCGGCCTTGCTTCCCCGTGATACGGGGGGCAGCATCGGGCCGTGGGCCGAGTGATCTGCGTCAGTGATGATACTTTCGGCCTCCGACACGGGCAGGTTGTTGTTTCACCCGGCATTCCCAGGGACGGTGACTGGAAGATCGCGGTGGGCACGGTTGTGACGTTGCGGCTCGCCGACGGGAGCGGATTTCGAACTTTCGTTCGCGGCATCGAGATGGCATCGCCCCCTCATCGCGGGGGCCTGGCGCTGCTGCTGGGGCCCGATCTGTCGCCGAGTGATGTTCCTCCCGGCACGAAAGTCTGGCTGGATGCCGCTGACGGCGCCGGTTCCTGAAGCAATTCCAGAACCATCCGATACATCCTCCATTGTCGGCGGCGAGTGGAAGCGAGGCCTGTCCCGGGCTCCATCAAGGGGGCAGATCGGGATGTTTCGACTTCGCCCGGCACAAACCAGGATTCGAATCCGTGATTGGGTCCGTAGCGGCTCGCGCTTCCGCCCGCCCCGCCGTTAAGCCCCGGTTACGGCGGCGGGTGGCAGCGGTGGCGGACGACCGCGAGGATGCCGAGACGATGTTCCACATGCCCCCCGCCCCCTCCCCCGCCCTTTCCCGCCGCCTGCTGGTCGCGGGCGCGCTGGCGGCGCCCTTCGCGGCGCTCGCCGGATGCGCGACCGGGGGCGGGGGCGGGCCGGAGGAGGCGTTGCGCCGGCTGCTGGGGATCTCGACCGAGCGGGCGTTCGCGCGGCTGGCGTCGGGGGGCGGGCTGCTGGACGATCCGGCGGCGCTGCTGGCGCCGCCGCGGGTGGGCGCGGGCGCTGGCGGCGACCGCGGGGCGGCCGTGCTGAGGGCGCTGCTGCGCTCGGTGCCCGTGCGGCGCGAGCTGGCGCTGGTGGTGGATCGCGCGGCGGGCGCAGCCGCGGACCGGGCCGAGCCGCTGATCCGCGACGCGGTCCGCTCGATGCGCTTCGCGGACGCGCTGGCCGTCGCGCGCGGCGGGCCGACCGCGGCGACCGATTATCTGGAGCGCTTCGCGGGGGACCGGGTGCTGGGCGCGATGCTGCCCGAGGTGGCGGACGTGCTGGACGGGCTGGGCGGCGGATCGGTGCTGGGCCCGGTGCTGGGCGCCGCCACGGGCGTGGACGTGGTGGGGCTGCAGCGCGTCGTCGCGACCCAGGCGGCGCGCGCGCTGTGGCGCGCGGTGGGGCGCGAGGAAGCCGCCATCCGCGCCGATCCCGCGCGCGCCGGCGACCCGCTGGTGGCGGCGCTGCTGGGAAGCGGGCCGGGGCGCGCGCGGTAGGGCGCAGTTTCCAGTCGTTCCAGACGCGGGTTCGCACGGTGGGCCGGGGCACGCGCGATAGGGCGTCAGCCCCCGCCCGGTCGACGTTGCAGGGTGATGCTGACGTCGGGATTGGCAGTCGGCGCGGCCAGCACGATGCGGCGCCACCATTCGCCTGCGTCGCCCAGGTCGCGGCGTTCCGCCAGTTCCAGGAAAGCGCGCGTGGTGAGCACGTCGGTATCGAGGTCCAGCCCGGTCTCGCGCACGAAGCGCGGGATCTTGCCGTTCTCGTAGACGATCAGCACGCCGGGCCCCGAGCGGTCGGCCCGCTCAGCGTAATCGCCGAGCCATCCCAGGATCGCCAGTTCGCCCGCGTTGCGGGGGCGGAGGTTCGGGTTGACCTCCCGTGCCTGCCGGAACAGCTCGCCGATCTCCGTCGGCGCGACCAGCACGGGGGCGTTGGCGCCGGGCCTCCCGCCCGCCTCGATCCATGCGGCGATCGCGGGCGCGCCGGGTCTCGACAGGTCGTGCGTCGCCTCCCAGGCCACCATGTCGGCCACCACCACGCGTCCGCCTACGCCGTGAAGCAGGTGCAGCGCGTCGGCCAGCACCAGGTGAATCAGCGGGCCGGTGTCCGGCACGATCAGGTCCGGCCGCTCGATCCGCCGGTCGCTCGCCTCGTCCATCGCACTTCCCCTTCCCGCCGGGGGGATCAGTCCCCCCCGGCTTTCGCCAGCGCTTTCTTCGCGGCCGGTTTCTTCGCGGGCGCCTTCTTCGCGGCCGGCTTGGCCGCCCCAGCCTTAGCCTTTCCCGCCTTGGCCGTTCCTGCTGTCGCTGCCCCCTCCTTGGCGGGCGACGCCTTCCTGGCCGGTGCCTTGGCCTTGCGCGCGGGCTTCGCGGGCGCGGCCGCCGCGCGGGCGTCGATTAACTGGGCCGCTTCCTCCAGCGTCAGCCGGGCGGGGTCGGCCGTCTTGGGGATGGTGGCGTTGGTGGTGCCGTCGGTGACGTACGCGCCGTAGCGCCCCTCCATCAGCTTGAGGTCGAGGTCGGTGCGCGGGTGCTTGCCCAGCTCGCGCAGAGGCGCCCGCGCGGCACCGCGCTGGGGCCGGCCGCCGCCCGCCGCCGCGTCGGCCAGCTTGGCGACGGCGGCGTTCATCCCCGTCTCGAACACCTCCGCCGTGGACTGGAGGCGCGCGTACTTGCCCGCGTGCGACAGATAAGGGCCGTAGCGGCCGATGGAGGCGGTGATGGCCTCGCCCGTTTCCGGGTGCTTGCCCACCTCGCGCGGCAGGCTGAGCAGCTTCAACGCCCATTCCAGGTCGAGGTCCACGTCCTTGGGGATGGACGCGCGCTTGGCCTCCTTGCCTTCCCCCAGCTGGATATAGGGGCCGAACCGCCCCGACTTGCGCTCCACGGGCAGGCCGGTGGCCGGGTCCTGGCCCAGCGTCTCGGGGCCGGTGTCACCCTCCGCCGCCTCGCCGCCCTGCGCGAAGCGGCGCGTGTACTTGCATTCGGGATAGTTGGAGCAGGCGACGAACGCGCCGAAGCGGCCGCCGCGCAGCGCGAGCTTGCCGACCTGGCAGTTGGGGCACAGCCTGGGGTCGGAGCCGTCCGCCTTTTCCGGGAAGAGATAGGGGGCCAGGAACTGGTCCAGCTCGGCGGTGACGGCCGATGGCTGCTGCTCCATCACCTCCTTGGTGCGCGGCTCGAAGTCGCGCCAGAAGGCTTCCAGCACCGCCTGCCACTGGGCGCGGCCGCCGGACACGTCGTCCAGCTCCTCCTCCAGCCCGGCGGTATAGTCGTAGCCGACGTAGCGCTCGAAGAAGCGTTGCAGGAAGGCCGTGACCAGCCGGCCGCTCTCCTCCGCGTGGAAACGGTTCTTCTCCACGCGGACATAGGCGCGGTCCTTCAGCGTCTTGATGATCGACGCGTAGGTGGAGGGGCGGCCGATGCCGAGCTCCTCCATGCGCTTCACCAGCGACGCCTCCGAGAAGCGGGGCGGGGGCTGGGTGAAGTGCTGTTCCGCGTCGACGCCGTGGCGGGCGGGCACGTCGCCGTCCTTGAGGCGCGGCAGGCGGCGGGCGTCCTCGTCCTGGCTGTCGTCCGCGCCTTCTTCGTAGAGCGCGAGGTAGCCGGGGAAGAGGACGACCTGACCCGTCGCGCGGAGCAGGTGGCGGCCCGTCGCGTCGGCCAGCTCAACGCTGGTACGCTCCAGCCGCGCGGACGCCATCTGGCTGGCGAGCGCGCGCTTCCACACCAGCTCGTAGAGGCGCTGGTGGTCGCCGCCGCCGACGCGATCCTTGTCGAAGTCGGTGGGGCGGATCGCCTCGTGCGCTTCCTGCGCGTTCTTGGCCTTGGCCTGGTACTGCCGCGGCTTGTCGGGGACGTAGGAGCCGTCGTAGCGGTCCACCACCGCGCGCCGGGCGGCCGAGATGGCCGATCCGTCCATCTGCACGCCGTCGGTGCGCATATAGGTGATCGCGCCGTCCTCGTAGAGCTGCTGCGCGATCCGCATCGTGTGGTCGGCGGAGAAGCCCAGCTTGCGCGCGGCCTCCTGCTGCAAGGTCGAGGTGGTGAAGGGCGGCGGCGGGTTGCGCGTGGCGGGCTTGGTTTCCACCGACTGGACGGTAAAGCGGCCGGCCTCCACGTCGGCCTTGGCCTTGAGGGCGTCCCCTTCGTTGCCGATGGACAGGCGGTCGAGCTTCCTGCCCTCCCACTGGACCAGGCGGGCGTTGAAAGGCGTGCCGTCGTGTTCCAGGCGCGCGGTGACGGACCAGTATTCCTGGGCGCGGAACGCCTCGATCTCGCGCTCGCGCTCGACGATCAGGCGAAGCGCCACCGACTGGACACGGCCGGCGGACTTGGCGCCGGGCAGCTTGCGCCACAGCACGGGCGAGAGCGTGAAGCCGACCAGATAGTCCAGCGCGCGCCTGGCGCGGTAGGCGTCGATCAGGTCGATATCCAGGTCGCGCGGGCGCTTCATCGCGTCCGTCACCGCCTGCTTCGTGATGGCGTTGAAGGTGACGCGCTCCACCTTCCCCGGCAGCGCGCGGCGCGCGCGCAGCACCTCGCGCACGTGCCAGGATATCGCCTCGCCCTCGCGATCGGGGTCGGTGGCCAGGATCAGGCGGTCGGCGCCCTTCGCCTCGTCGGCGATGGCCTTCAGCTGGCGGGTCTTGTCGGCGTAGTTCTCCCACGCCATCGCGAAGCCGTCAGCCGGATCGACCGATCCGTCGCGCGGCGGCAGGTCGCGGACATGACCGTAGGAGGCCAGAACCCGGAAGCCGGGGCCGAGATACTTCTCGATGGTCTTGGCCTTGGCCGGCGATTCGACGATGACGAGCTGCATGGGAGCCAGGTAATGTCCTTACGTGTGCGTGCGAGGGTGGTGAACGCGCGAGGCCGTCGTCAAGCCGCGACGGCGCACGCCCTGGCATAGGCGGCGGCCCAGATCACCGCGCCGCCCAGCTGGACGGCGGTGGCGGCGGGCTCGATCAGGATATCGGACAGGGGGCCGAACCAGGCGGGCGCGTCGCCCAGGATCAGGAGCAGGAGCGGTGCGGAGGCCAGCGCGAAGCCGGCGACGAACACCGCGCCCTGCGCCAGCGCCACCAGCGCCATGCCCGACAAGGCGGGACGGGCGAGCGCCCAGCTGCGCCGGAACGCGTCGACCACCCCCAGCCGCCCGGCCAGCAGCGCGGGCATCCACAGGCCAAGCAGGACGTAGGCGGCGAGGCCGGGCACCACCAGCAGCACCAGCCCGGCGGCCGCCGCGAGGAGGTAGAGGAGCGAGCCCAGGAAGGCGGACGGGTAGCGCCGCTCGGTCGCGTCGGCGCGGGCATAGTCGGCCGGCATCGCGCCCAGCACGTGGAGCGTGCGCGCGGTGGCCAGCAGTTGCAGGTAGAGGACGAGCAGCCCCGACACGGCGGCCGGCCCCTGCCACCGATCGGGCGGCAGCAGTGCCAGCCCGGCCAGGCCGGGCGCGCTGCCCACCGCCACCAGGATCGCCAGCAGCCGCCACTCGGCGCGGGTCGCGACCCCCGCGTCGCGCAGCGTCGCCGCCAAGAAGGCCCCCGCGCTCCTCATGTCAGGCTGACCCGTCCGCCCGCGTGGCGTTCCAGCCGGCCGGCCAGCTCCAGCTCGACCAGCACCATGTGCACGGCGGCGGCCGGGTGGCCCGACTGGCGGATGATCTCGTCGGCGGAAACGGGCACGTGGCCCAGCAGCGCCGCCACGTCGCGGCGCACCGCCTCGTCCGCGTCCTCGGGGGGCCCGCCCCAGCCCTGGGCCGGCGCGCGGACCTCGCGCACGGCGCGCGCGTCGATGGGACGGATCAGCTCCAGGACGTCGGCGGCCGACTGGACCAGGGTCGCGCCCTCGCGGATCAGGCCGTTGCACCCCTGCGCCCGCGGGTCGGACGGGTGGCCGGGCACCGCCATCACCTCGCGCCCCTGCTCGCCCGCCAGGCGCGCGGTGATGAGCGAGCCCGAGCGGGGTGCCGCCTCCACCACCACGCAGCCCAGCGACAGGCCCGCGATCACCCGGTTGCGGCGCGGGAAGTGGCGGGCCAGCGGGTCGGTGCCGGGCGGATGCTCGCTGAGCAGCAGGCCGCGCGCCGCCACCTCGTCCTGCAACCGGGCGTTCCCAGGCGGAAAGCGGATGTCGGGGCCGCAGCCGATCACCGCCGCCGTGCCGCCCGCACCGGCCTCGGCCCCCAGCGCCCCGGCGTGCGCCGCGGCGTCGATCCCGCGCGCCAGGCCCGACACCACGGTCGCCCCCTCGCGCGCCAGCTCCAGCCCCAGCTCGCGCGCGAAGCGGCAGGCGGCCGCCGATGCGTTGCGCGCGCCCACCACGCCGATGCAGGGCGCCCGCGCCAGCGACAGGTCGCCCAGCACCAGCAGCACGGGCGGCGCGTCGTCCAGCTGCGTCAGCAGCGGCGGATAGTCGGGGTCGCCCAGGAACAGGTAGCGCGCGCCGAGTGCTGCGGCGCGCGCGGCCTCCGCGTCGAGCGCGCGGTCGTCGGGGGGCGGGGCCGCGCGCCCGCCGCCGCGGCGCGCCAGCTCGGGCAGCGCGTCGAGCGCGGCCGCCGCCGTGCCGAAGCGCGCGATCAGCTGGGCATAGGTGACGGGGCCGACACCGGCGGTGCGCGCCAGCCGCAGTCGGGGGTCGATCACAGTGGGGAGCGGGGAACGGGGGTGGCGTCGGTCTGGGCGGGGGGCGGGGCGTCGTCGACCGGCGGCGGCCCCGGCGTCATCGGCATCGACCCGCCCACCCGGGGCTCCGTGCCGTCCACCAGCCGGCCGATGTTGGCGGCGTGCTTCCACAGCACGATCAGCGCGAGCGCCAGGAGGAGCAGCACCAGCTCGAACCGATCGAACACCGCCGACGAGACGGGCGCGCTGGCCGCCGCCGTCATGCCGGCCAGCGACGACACGCGCATTGCCGCCAGCATCGCCAGCCACACAGCCGCGTAGGTGCCGCCCACCCGCCAGTCGAGCGCCAGCGCCACGCCCAGCAGCGTCGCCACCCCCTTGCCGCCGTTGAAACGCAGCCAGACGGGGTAGCAATGGCCCAGGAACGCGCCCGCCGCCGCCAGCGGCCCGTCGCCCGGGAAGAGCCACGCCACCAGCCACACCGCGCCCGCGCCCTTCAGCGCGTCGAGCAGCAGCGTGGCGGCCGCCAGCCCCTTTCTCCCGGTGCGCAACACGTTGGTGGCGCCGATGTTGCCCGAGCCGAGGCTGCGCAGGTCGCCCGCGCCGGCGGCGCGCGTCAGCAGCAGGCCGAAGGGTATCGACCCCAGGAGATAGCCGATCAGCAGCGCCGCCGCCGGCACCGCCCACAGGATCTCGGTCTGGCCCGCGTCCCCCATCTGTTCGCTTGGATAGCGCACCCGGCGCGCGGCGCAAACACCTTGTCGCGAACCGTCCTCCGAAGCGGTGGCGGTTCAGCCCCGGTCCAGCCGCGCGGGCGGCCGCGGATCGGCGGACGCCCGCGAGTCGCGCGCCCGCCGGGGCGGGTGGATGCTTCCCCGGCGACGGACGCCATCCTATGGCCGACGGCTGTGACACGGCCCCCCGCCCCCCCCCCCGACACCCGGCCCGTGCTGTTCTTCGACTCGGGCGTGGGCGGGCTATCGGTGCTGGCGCCCGCGCGCGCGCTGCTGCCCGCCATGCCCGTGGTCTACGCCGCCGACTCGGCGGGCTTCCCCTATGGCACGCGTTCGGAGGCCGAGATCGCGGGGCGCGTGCCGGCGCTGCTCGGGCGGCTGGTCGAGCGGTATCGCCCGCGGCTGGTGGTGATCGCGTGCAACACCGCCTCCACGGTCGCGCTGCCCGCGGTGCGCGCTGCGCTCGACCTGCCCGTGGTGGGAACGGTGCCCGCGGTGAAGCCGGCGGCCGCGGCCAGCCGCACGCGCGTCGTCGGCGTGCTGGGCACCGACGCGACCGTGCGCCAGCCCTATGTGGACGACCTGGCGGCGCGGTACGCGGCCGACTGCGCGGTTGTGCGCCACGGCTCGGCGGCGCTGGTGACGCTGGCGGAGGCGAAACTGCGCGGGGAAGATCTGCCGGTGGGCGCGGTGGCGGCAGCGGTGGCCCCGCTGCTGGCCCACCCGACGCTCGATGCGCTGGTGCTAGCCTGCACGCATTTCCCCCTGCTGGCGGACGAACTGGGCGCGCTGTTCGGGCCGGGCGTAGCGATGCTCGACGGGGGACCGGGCATCGCGCGGCGCATCGCGCACCTGACTGCGGGCCAGCGCTGGCCCGATGCCCCCGGCCCCGGCACCGACACCGGCACCGCGGTGTTCACCCGGCTGGGCGCGGCGGAGCGCGCGCTGGCGCCCGCGCTCCGCCGCTACGGCCTGGCCCGGCTGGAACAGCTGTGAGGGGCATCCGCTCACGGTGATCGGGCAAAAGCGCTGGAACCCCGCGGGTTTCCGGCCTATCCCGCCGCGCATGATCGCGGACATCAAGACCGCCGCGCCCGACGCCCGGGCGCCGCGCCTCGACTATACCCACGCCTTCGAGCAGGCCATCGGCCGGCTGCACGCCGAGGGGCGCTACCGCGTCTTCATCGACATCCTGAGGAACAAGGGCGCCTTTCCCAACGCGCGCTGCTTTGCCGGGCATAACGGGCCCAAGCCCATCACGGTCTGGTGCTCCAACGATTACCTGGCGATGGGTCAGCACCCGAAGGTGATCGCCGCGATGGAGGAAGCGCTGCACGACGTGGGCGCGGGCTCCGGCGGCACGCGCAACATCGGTGGCAACACCCATTATCACGTCGACCTGGAGCATGAACTGGCCGACCTCCACGGCAAGGAGGCGGCGCTGCTGTTCACCAGCGGCTACGTGTCGAACGAGGCGACGCTCTCCACGCTGGCCAAGGTGCTGCCGGGCTGCGTCATCTTCTCCGACGAGCTGAACCACGCCTCCATGATCGCGGGCATCCGCAATTCGGGCGCCGAGAAGCGCGTGTTCCGGCACAACGACCTCCACCATCTGGAGGAGCTGCTGGCCGCGTGCGACCCGGCCGCGCCGAAGCTGATCGCGTTCGAGAGCGTCTACTCGATGGAGGGCGACGTGGCGCCCGTGGCCGCGATCTGCGACCTGGCGGACCGGTACAACGCGCTCACCTACCTGGACGAGGTGCACGCGGTGGGCATGTACGGCCCGCGCGGCGGCGGCATCTCCGAGCGCGACGGCGTGGCGCACCGGCTGACGGTGATCGAGGGGACGCTGGGCAAGGCGTTCGGCGTGATGGGCGGTTATATCGCCGCCGACCGCACGATCATCGACGTGATCCGCTCATACGCGCCGGGCTTCATCTTCACGACCAGCCTGTCGCCCGTGCTGGTGGCGGGCGTGCTGGCCAGCGTGCGCCACCTGAAGTCGTCCGATGCCGAGCGCGAGGGGCAGCAGGCGGCGGCCGCCATGCTGAAGGCGATGTTCGCCGACGCGGGGCTCCCGGTGATGGCGTCCACCACGCACATCGTGCCGCTGATGGTGGGCGATCCGGTCAAGGCCAAGCGAATCAGCGACGTGCTGCTCGCCGAGTACGGCGTCTACGTGCAGCCCATCAACTACCCCACCGTGCCGCGCGGCACCGAGCGGCTGCGCTTCACGCCCGGCCCCGCGCACGACGCCGCCATGATGCGCGAGCTGACGGACGCGCTCACCGAAATCTGGGACCGGCTGGAGCTGAAGAAGGCGGCGTGAGCGCCGCCGGCCCGGACAGCTGGACGGTGCGCGAGCGGACGGCGGCGGACGGCGTGTACCTGGTCCGCGCACGCGGCCTGCCCGACGCGGACCGGCGCTCGGCCCTGCCGGTGGCGGTGCGCGCCGCCTGGCCCCTGGGCGACGGCGACCCGGAGGCGGAGGCCGCCGCCACGATCCGGTGGGAGGACGCGCTGGTCGCGGCGGCGGAGAGCGGCGGCTGGGCCGCGCTGGCCGCCGTGGTGACGGGGGGCGCACACCGCGAGTGGCTGTTCTACGCGCGCGAGCGCGACGAATGGGCGATGGAGGCCGCCGCCGCCGCGCCTGGCGCCCCCGTGTCGTACCGCTACTGGGACGACCCCGCCTGGAAGGCTGCGGCAGAACTGCTGGGCTAGGCTTCCCCGCTCGTCACGTCAGCAGGTACAGGCCCGCGCCGTGGGGCGGCAGGCGGCGGGTGAAGCGCCCGTCCGCTCCGGCCTCGTCGCGGCCCGTCCACAGGTCCCGGACGCGCGTCGCACCCGTCATCCCCAGCATGGCGAGGGGCACGGACACGTCGCGCGCCTCCTTGCCGGTGTTGAACAGCGCGACGTAGCGGCCCGATCCGCCGGCGGGGCGGGCCGACCAGACCCGCGTGCCGTCCGCCACGAAGTGCGGGCGGTTGTCGGCGGACGCCTGGTTCACCGCGATCACCGCGCGGTTGGTGAGCAGCGCCAGCGTGGGCGGGTCCAGGTGGCGCAAGTCGCCCCCCATCACGAGCGGGGAGCGCGCGATGGCCCACAGCGTCATCAACGTGCGTTGCTCGTCCGCCGTGAACCGCGTGTCGTGCTTGCCCAGCGCCAGACGGCCGAGCGGCAGCATGTCGGCGTCGGGCCAGCCGGTGTGCCCGTCCCGTTGCGGGCCCATATGGGCGTTCCAGTTCTCCAGCCGGGTGAACTGCGCCTCCAGCATCGGCCATTCGTCCCAGAAGTCGTCGCTGATACGCCACATCTGGCTGTGTGCGCGCGCGTGGTCCCCGCGCGCCACGGGCGTCTCGCCGGGCGACATGGAGAGGATCATGGGCCGGCCCGAGCGGTCCATGGCACGGCGGATCGCCTCGATCTCGGCCATGTGCGCGTCGTAGGGGCGGCTGAGGTCGTCGACCTTGACGAAGTCCACGCCCCAGTCGGCCAGCAGGCGGAACACGCCGTCGTAATAGGACTGGGCGCCCGGCTTGCCCATGTCCACGCCGTACATGTCGGGGTTCCAGGGGCAGGTGCTGGTCGTGTCGGCAACGGACCGGGCGGTCGCGCGCGTCCCCAGGACCGGCAGGTCGCGCTCGACCGCCAGGCGGGGGATGCCGCGCATCAGGTGGACGCCGAAGCGCAGCCCGAGGCCGTGCACCCGGTCGGCCAGCGGGCGGAAGCCCCGGCCGCCCGCGCTGGAGGGGAAGCGGTTTGGCGCGGGGATCAGCCGGCCGTTCGCGTCCATGGCAGGGATCGGCTTCGCGTTGTAGGTGTAGCTGGACGCTTCGGGCTCGTACCACTGGATGTCCACGGTGAACACGTCGTAGCCGAAGGGCAGCAGTCGCCGCGCCATGATGCCGGCCTGTTCCAGGGCCTGGGCCTCGGTGATGGTGGTGGCGAAGCTGTTCCAGCTGTTCCAGCCCATGGGCGGGGTGGGGGCGAGCGCGCGCGGCGGCGCGCCCGGGGCCGCCGCCGCCGCCGCCGCCGCCAGCGCGGGGACGGCGGCGACGCCGCCCAGGAAGGTCCGCCGGTCGGTCATCTTCTTTCCCTCACCACCCTATGATCGCCGCCGCCACCACGGCGCCCGCCGCCAGCACGGCGGCCGCCACCGCGCGCCCGGCCGTGCGGATCGCGGGCGACGGGTCGGGCGGGGCGGCGGGCTCGGCCTCCAGCCGGCGGGCGGCGGCGCGGATCAGGCGCGGCGCGTCGTCCTCCAGCCGGGCCAGCTCCAGCGCCAGCGCGGACAGACGCGGACCCCAGCCGGCCGGGTCGAGCCGCGCGGCGGCCGCCCGCAGGCCGGCGCGCCGCACCGCGTCCGTCAGGTCGAAGCCGGGCGCGATCGCGGTCAGCACGCCGTCGATCGTCACCAGCGCGCGCAGCACCAGCAGCAGGTCGGGCGGCAGCGTCAGCCGCTCGCGCCGGAGCTCGGCGAACAGGTCGGCCACCACCGCCGACAGGGTCAGCGGCGCCCCCCCGCCGTGACGCGCGGCGAGCCGGGCGGCGGCCGAGCGCGCGCTCGCCGACGCGGCCGGGTCGTCCGCCCAGGCGGCCAGCGCGTCGCCGAGCGCGTCCGCCTCGCCCGCCGCCAGCGCGCGCAGCACCGCCAGCATCTCGGCCCGCCGACGCGCCGACAGGTGGCCGACCGCGCCCAGGTCGATGAGGCCGATGCGGTCGCCCGCCAGGCACAGGAGGTTGCCGGGGTGCGGGTCGGCGTGGAAGCGGCCGCGTACCAGCACCATGTCCAGCACCAGCGCGGCCCCCCGCTCGGCGATCAGGCGCGCGTCGATGCCCGCCGCCGCCAGCGTCTGGGCGTCGCGCGGGGGCACGCCGTCCAGCCAGTCGGTGACGAGCAGCGCTTCGGACGTCAGGTCCCAGTGGACGGCCGGCACGACGACGTGGGGGTCGCCGGCGCAGTCGGCGCGCATCCGGTCGGCGTTGCGGCCCTCGGCCGTGAAGTCCAGCTCGTCCGTCAGCGAGGCGGCGAGCGCGCGCACCTGCGCCTCCGCGCCCAGGCGGCGCGCGTCCGCCGACGCGCGCTCGGCCGCCGCGGCGAGCGCCGCCAGCAGGCGCAGGTCCGCCTCCACCGCCGCGCGCGCGCCGGGGCGGCGGATCTTGACCGCCACCGCGCGCCCGTCGGCCAGCGTGGCGCGGTGGACCTGGGCCAGCGAGGCGGCGGCGGCGGGTTCCTCGCGGAAGTTGGCGAAGGTGTCGCGGATCGTGCGCCCGAGCGCCGCCTCCGCCGGCCCGCGCAAGGCCTCGAAGGGCAGCATGGCTGACCCGTTCTGGAGCCGCTGCAGCTCGGCGGTCCAGGCGGGCGGCAGCAGGTCGCCGCGCGTGGCCAGCACCTGGCCCAGCTTGACCCAGACGGGCCCCAGCGCCTCCAGCGCGGCGCGGGTGCGGGCGGGCAGGTCGGGCGTGTCCGAACCCCCGTCCGCAGCGTCGCCCAGCCGGCCGCCCAGCCCGACGCGCGCGAGCAGCGCGCCCAGGCCGAAGCGCGCGGCGACGCCCGCCACCTCCGCCAGCCGCGCCCGGTCGCGCGCCGCCACCGCCGCCAGCCGGATCACGGGCGCACCCGGCCGCGCAGGGAGACGGCGCCGACGCCGATGGACCGGACGAGCGGGCGCGGCCGCGGGGCGGCCGCCCGCGCCCGGCCGATGCCCCCCGCCGCCGTCGGGATCATGAACGCATCCTCGCGACGGTCGCGGTTCGCCGCCGCGGCGGGAGATACCGCCCGCGCCGCGACCGGGCGGGGCGGACGGGCGGGGCGGACGGGTACGACGCCCGCCGGCGCGGCCGGCATCGGCCGGTCGCGTGCCGCCGGAACCGACCGGATCGCGGCCGCACCCTTCCAATCGGTCGCAGCGCCCCGCCCCGGCGGGAAACGACGTCCGCGCCGCGGCCGGCCGCGACCGGTGGCGTGCGGCCGGGTCACGGGCGCGTCCGTTCGAGCAGGCACAGCGTGTCGCCGCGATAGACGACGGCGCGCGCGTCGCGGAAGCCCAGCCGGGCGGCCAGGCGCAGCGAGGGGGCGTTGGCGGGCGCGATCATCGCCACCAGCCGCGCCGGCCCGGCGGCGTCCGCCCAGGCGGTCATCGCGGCACCCGCCTCGGCCGCGTAGCCGCGCCCCTGCGCGGCGGTCGCGAACGCCCAGCCCGCCTCCACCACCCCCTCGAACGAGGGTTCGGTGTCACGGCGCGAGTCCATCAGCCCCATCGAGCCCAGGAAAACGCCTTCCCTCGCCAGCCGCACCGTCCAGTGGCCGTAGCCCAGCGCCTGCCAGTGGCCGATGTAGCGCAGCAGCCGGTGCCAGCTCTCCTCGCGCGTGTGCACGGGTGAGCCGATGAGGTCCATCACGGCCGGGTCGCCATTCATCGCGGCAAGGTCGTCCAGGTCGTGCGGGCCGGGGGGCGTCAGCACCAGCCGGTCGGTCGTGAGGGTGGGCGGGATCACGGGCACGACCGATACCGCGCCCGGCATCGAAGAGCGATGCCCCGTGCGCAAGGCCATGCGCCAAGTCGACGCGGATGCCCGCGCGCCGGGTCGATGCGCGATGCCGGCGAGCCCCGGATCGATGCGCGATGCCAGCACCCTGGGTTGATACGCCATGCCCCCGCGCGCCGGGTCGATGTGCGATGTCCGCGTGCCTAGGCCGATGCGCGATGCCCCCGCGCCCCGGATCGCTACGCCATGCCCGCGCACCCTGGGTTGATGCGCGATGCCCGCGCGCCCTGGGTTGATGCGCGATGCCCGCGCGGGCGAAACCGTTTCGCGTTTCACCGGCCCGCCGCTAGGTCGGGCGGCGATGGCGCCTTCCAATACCGACCGCTGCGACGTGGCGATCCTGGGCGCGGGGCTGGCGGGCGGGCTCGTTGCGCTGGCGCTGGCGGCGCGGCACCCGGATATGGACGTGCGGCTGATCGACGCGGCCGACACGGTCGGCGGCAACCACCTGTGGTCCTTCTTCGGGCCGGACGTGGCGGCGGACCACCGCTGGCTGGTGGAGCCCTTGGTATGCCACCGCTGGGTCGACTATCAGGTGGCGTTCCCGGCGCACGCGCGGCGCGTGGATGCCCCCTATCATTCCATCGAGAGCGCGGCGCTGGACCGCGCGGTGCGCGCGGCGCTGCCGGAGGGGCGGCTGATGCTGAACCGCGCGGTGGCGGACGCGGGCACCGACGTCGTGCGCTTCGCCGATGGCGGGCGGCTGGAGGCGGCGGGCGTGGTGGACGCGCGCGGGGTCGGCGATCTGTCGCTCCTCGACCTGGGCTGGCAGAAATTCGTCGGGCGCGAGATCGCGACGGACGCGCCCCACGGCGAAGCGCGTCCGACCGTGATGGACGCGACGGTCGAGCAGCTCGACGGCTACCGCTTCGTCTATGTCCTGCCCTTCTCCGAGCGGCGGGTGTTCGTGGAGGACACCTATTATTCCGACACGCCCGACCTGGACGGGGCGGTCGTGGGCGGGCGGATCGACGCCTATGCGGCCGCGCGCGGCTGGACCGGCCGTGCGGTCCGCGAGGAGGCGGGCGTGCTGCCCGTCGCCATGGGGGGCGATTTCGAGGCGTACTGGGCGAGCGGGGGCGAAGGCGTGGCCAAGGCGGGGATGCGCGCCGGGCTGTTCCACCCCACCACCGGCTATTCGCTGCCCGACGCGGTGCGCACCGCCGCGATGCTGGCGGACCGGCGCGATTTCGCAGGCCGCGGCCTGCACGAGGCGACGCACGCGGCGGCGCGCGCGGCGTGGAAAGCCCGCGGCTTCTATCGGATGCTGGACACCATGCTGTTCCGCGCGGCGGAGCCCGCGGAACGATACCGGGTGCTGCAACGCTTCTACCGGCTGGACGAGGGGCTGGTGGGGCGGTTCTACGCGGGCGGGTCGACGTGGCGCGACAAGGCCCGCATCCTCATGGGCAAGCCGCCCGTGCCCATCGGGCGCGCGCTGGCGGCGATCGGGAGCATGACGTGAGACAGGCTGTGCCTGCAATCGGCGGGAGCATGACGTGAGACAGGCTGTTGTGGTGGGCGCGGGCTTCGGCGGGCTGGCGCTGGCGATCCGGCTGCAATCGGCGGGCGTCGACACGGTGCTGGTGGAGGCGCGCGACAAGCCGGGCGGGCGCGCCTATTACTGGGAGCGGGACGGCTTCACCTTCGACGCCGGGCCGACGGTCATCACCGATCCGGCGTGTCTTTCCGAGCTATGGGGCCTGTCGGGCCGCGACATGGCCGAGGACGTGACGCTGGAGCCGGTGCTGCCCTTCTATCGGCTCAACTGGCCGGACGGGACGAACTTCGACTACACCAACGACGACGCCCTGTTGCGCGAGCAGATCGCGCGGCTGAACCCCGACGACGTGGCGGGCTACGCGCGCTTCCTGCAATATTCCGAGGGCGTGTTCCGCGAGGGGTACGAGAAGCTGGGGCACAAGGCGTTCCTGGACTTCGGATCCATGGTGAAGGCCGCGCCGGCGCTCGCCAAGTACCAGGCGTGGCGCTCGGTCTATTCCATCGTCTCGAGCTACATCAAGAACGAGAAGCTGCGCGAGGCACTCTCGTTCCACACGCTGCTGGTCGGCGGCAACCCGATGACGACCAGCGCCATCTACGCGCTGATCCACAAGCTGGAGCGCGACGGGGGCGTGTGGTTCGCCAAGGGAGGGACCAACCGGCTGGTGGCCGGCATGGCGACGCATTTCGAGCGGCTGGGCGGCAAGATGCGCCTCAACGCCAAGGTGGAGCGGATCGACACGCTGGGCGACCGCGCCACGGGCGTGACGCTGGAGGGCGGGGAGGCGATCACGGCGGACGCGGTGGCGGTGAACGGCGACGTGATGCACGCGTACCGCGACCTGCTGTCGGGCAGCCGCTCGGCCCAGCGGACCAAGGCCAGGCTGGAGCGGAAACGCTTCTCGCCCTCGCTGTTCGTGACGCATTTCGGGGTCAAGGGGCGGTGGCCCGGCATCCCGCACCACATGATCCTGTTCGGCCCGCGCTATAAGGGGCTGTTGTCCGACATCTACGACCACGGCGTGCTGGCGGAGGACTTCTCGCTCTACCTGCACCACCCGACCGCGACGGACCCGGACATGGCGCCCGACGGCCATTCCACCTTCTACGTGCTGGCGCCCGTGCCGCACCAGGGCAAGTTCCCGCGCGACTGGGCGGAAGTCGCGCCCGTGCTGGAGCGCCGCATCCTGGACGAGGTGGGCCGGCGCCTGATCCCCGACATCCACGAGCGGATCGTGACCAAGTTCAGCTACACGCCCGCCGACTTCTCGCAGGACCTGTCGGCGCACATGGGCTCGGCCTTCAGCCTGGAGCCGATCCTGACGCAGAGCGCGTATTTCCGCGTGCACAACCGCGACGACGCCATCCCCAACCTGTATTTCGTGGGCGCGGGCACGCATCCGGGCGCGGGGATACCGGGCGTGGTGGGGTCGGCCAAGGCGACGGCCGGCCTGATGCTGGGAGGCTGATGCTGGGGGGCTGAGCAAGCCGGCGGATACGATCACTCCGCCATATACGGGGTCTTAATCCGTTTCGGGGCAATCGGGCCGCGTGCGCATGACCGGCGCACGCCGTCGGACCCGGATACGCCATGCGCCTGCCCCGCCCCTTCCACACCCTTCGCCAGGATCGCCGCGGCTCCACGCTGGCGATGATGGCGGTGGGCATGATCCCCATGGTGTGCGCGGTGGGCGGCGCCATCGACATCGGCCGCCTCTACATCGCGCAGAGCCAGATGCAGGCGGGCGTGGACGCCGCGGCGCTCGCGGGCGCCAATGCGTTCGACAACACGGATACGACCGCCGCCGACGGCCGGTTCCAGCAGGTGGTGGCGTACTATCGCGACAATTTCGCCGACAACTACATGGGCGTGCTGGCCGCCCCGGGAAAGACGCCGGTGGGCGGCACGCGAACGCTGATGCAGCCCCTCTTCACCGCACCCCAGGGCGTCAGCCGCACCGAGGTGACGGCGTCGGGCGTGCTACCCATGACGTTCCTGTCGCTGTTCGGCGTCGCGGACAAGCCCGTCACCGCCACCGCCTATGCCGAGTTCCAGCCCCGCCCGCTGGAGGTGATGGTGGTGCTGGACAATACGGGGTCGATGCGGGACAACGTCAAGGGCACCAGCACGCAGAAGATCACGGCCTTGAAGGCCGCGATGCGCGGCTTCGTCAACGTGCTGTACCAAGGAGCGGGCGCCGACACGGCCATGCCCAACCTGGCGCTGGGCATCATCAACTACACCAACCAGGTGAACGTCGGCTCGCTGCTGGCCCAGGCCAAGCCGGCCATACCTGTGGAGACGGTGGGCGGCTTCACCGACCGGACCTGGCCCGGCGATCCGATGGGGTGGAAGGGCTGCGTCGCCAACGACGACACCGTGACGAACATGAGCAGCGACGCCTCCGTGGTAGAAGCCAATGCGTACGACGTGAGTAACGTGCTGCCCGGCGAGACGGTGCCCGGCTCCTCGGCGCCGATGCGCGCGATCCGCCCGCTGGTGATGCCGCCGGTATGGATCCCGTGGGACCGGGGCGCCGACCGAACCGATGCCGACAGCAACTTCTATCGGTCAGCGAGCGACGAAAGCAACAATTCCTACACCGGCCCGGCCTTCGGCACCGTTTTCTACCCGACGCGCGCGGACGCGATCGCCTCCATCGCCAACACGGACGCCTTCCGGCGCTATTACTATCGCTACTTCATCGCGCTGAACAACGGCACCGGACCGGACGGTCAGGGCGGACAGAAACAGGACGACGACGTGATCGTCCGCACGGACGGCGGCTACTACAATCCCTCCGCCGCCGGGGCCTTCTCGTGGCGAACCAACAGCGGCACGGACTTCACCGTGCGCGTGAACAAGATTCCGAATCGCGTCCTGAACGCCTATCGGTCGACCGGCACCTATCGCCACACGTCCAACTATACCAATCTTCCTTCCCCGAATTGGCAATGTCCGGAGCCCGGCCTTCCCATCGCGTACAACGTCAGGCGGAAGGTCTACGACGATTTCATCAACAACGACGTCTGGGCGGTGTGGCCGGCGAACGGCACGATGCACCATACGGGCCTGTTGTGGGGGTGGCGCATCCTGTCGCGGTACGACCGGTGGGAGCGCGCCCGGCCGCAGGGCTCGGCCCCGCCCATCCGCGCCCTGGTGTTCATGACGGACGGCGAGACGGCCCTGTCGGGCGCCACCAACGCCAACGACCGCATCTACACCGCCTACGGATCGGTGGAGGACCAGACGATCACCACCGGCACGGGACCCGGCAACGTGGCGACCGCGGCCGACCTGCGCTTCTCCAAGACGTGCGCGCGGATGAACGGCTATACCTTCGCCGACAGCCAGAGGAGCGTCCAGACCTACGTCGTCGCCATCAACACCGACACCGGACTGGACGACGATTCCGAGAAGCGGCTGAAGGCGTGCGGCAAGGACGGCTGGTATCTCACCACGACGCCCAGCGACCTCAACGCCGCGTTCGCGCAGATCGCGCGCGCGCTGGTCGACGTGCACCTGACGAAATGAGTCAGCTCCATGCCCTCCGCTCCGACGCGCGCGGGATCGCGGCGGTCGAGTTCGCGATGATCGCGCCCGCGCTGATCGCGCTGATCTGCGGCACCATCGACATCGGCTACCTGTACATGGCGCAGAGCTCGCTGACGGGCGCGGTGGCGGCGGCCGCGCGCGAGAGCGCGTCGACGCAGGAGCGCAGCCAGGCCGACCGCGACACCACCATGCGCGCGCGCATCACGGCGATCATGACCCCCTTTCGCCCGCCCGCGGGCCGCGACCTCGTCATCACCACCACCGCGTACAAGAAGTTCGGCGACACGCGGCCCGAGGACTATACGGACAGCAACGGCAACGGGCGGTACGACCCCCCCGCGGGCGGCAAGCCGGGCGAGTCCTATGTCGACCGCAACAACAACGGCCAGTGGGACCCGGCGCTGCCCACGGGCAACGACACGGGCGGCATGGGCGACGTGGTGAGCTACACCGCCACCTATCCGGTGCCGCACCTGTTCGCCTTCGTGTTCGGCTCGATGCTGCCGTACGTCGAGCTGAAGGCCACGTCCGTGGTGCGCAACGAGCCGGTGAAGACGGTATGACGGCCGCCGCCTGCCCGCCGCCCGCGCCCCCGATCCGCGACCGGCCCTCCTTCCCCGCGCTGGTCCGCGACCGGCGCGGCATCAGCATGGTGGAGTTCGCGCTGGGCCTGCCGCTCCTGGTGGGATTCATGCTGGGGGGGACGGAACTCGCCAGCTACGTGCTGGCCGCCAACACGTGCCAGCGGCTGGCGACCATGACCGCCGACCTGGTGGCGCAGTCGGGCGTCGGCGGCATCTCCACCACCGAGGAGCAGTTGTACGACCTGTTCCAGGCCATCGACGTGTCGGCCAAGCCGCTGGACATGCGCACCCGCGGGCGCGTGATCTTCACCGCCATCCGCGGCGTGCGCCAGGCGGACGGCACGGTGCGCAACGAGTGGGCGGACGCCAGCTTCTCGCAGCAGTTCGACGGGGGCTATACGAGCGCGGTGCCGCTGCTCGGCTGCCGCACCGCGCCCACCGCGCTACCCACCTACGGCCGCACGCTGCCGGTGGGCGAGATCATGGTCCACGCGCAGGTCAGCTACCTTTACCAGCCGCTGTTCTCCGCCGGTGCGCTGTCGCTGTTCAACGCGCCCGCGGTCATCACGCGCACCGCCGTGTTCCGGATGCGCAAGAACAGTTGGAACATCACCAGCAACAGCACGTGGCCGTCCAAGTCGAGATGCACCACCGCGAACGGGCTGTAATTTCCTAGGCCGCCCCCTACCCCGCCCGGAGCGCGGCCGCGGGGCGGACGCGCACCGCCGACAGGCTGCCGCCGACGCCCACCGCCACCGTCGCCAGCGCGGACGCCGCCAGCGTGGCCGCCACCGCGAGAGCGTCGGGGCGGAAGGGCAGCTCGAACACCTGCGCGGACACGTACCAGGCCGCCCCCGTCCCCACCGTCGCGGCGGCCAGGCAGGCGAGCGCCGCCAGCCCCGCATACTCGATGGCCTGCGCGCCCAGCACCTGGGCGCTGCTGGCACCGACCAGGCGCAGCACCACCGCGTCGGCGCGCCGTCGCCGGCCGGACGCCGCCACCGCGCCCACCAGCACGGCGAGCCCCGCCGCCACCGCGACGCCGGCGGCCATGCGCACGGCCAGCGCCACCTGGCCCAGCAGCTCGCCCAGGCGGCCGATCACGTCGCCCGTGCGGATCATGGTGACGGACGGCACGGCCTGGCCCACGGCGCGCGCCACCGCCCCGTCCGCGCCCGGCGCGGAATAGACGCCGGCCAGCAGCGCGTGCGGCGCCTCCTCGATCAGGCCAGGCGAGAAGACCAGCGCGAAATTCAGCCCCAGTCCGCCCCACTCGATCCGCCTGAGTGCTGCCAGCCGCGCCTCCACCTCCACGCCCAGCACCGACACGGTGATCCGGTCGCCGACCTTGAGCCCCAGCGCTTCGGCCGCCTTGTCCTCCATCGAGATCAGCGGCGGCCCCTTATAGTCGGCGGGCCACCAGCGGCCGGCCGTCACGCTGTTGCGCGGGGGCAGCCTCGCGGACCAGGTGAGCGTGCGGTCGCCGCGCAACACCCAGGCGCCGGGCGGCAGGTCCTTCATGTCGGCCACGCGCCGGCCGTTCAGCGCCACCACGCTGCCGCGCAACGACGGCGTGGCCTCGATCCGCGCGGCCGGAGAGGCGGCGCGCACCGCGCGCGCGAAGGCGGGCGCGTCTTCCGGCTGGAGGTCGGCGGCGAAGAAGCGCGGCGCCTTGGCGGGCGCGGTGTCGGCGAGTGCTGCGGACAGGCTGGTGGAGAGCGCGGCCAGCCCGGCGAAGAGCGAGAAGCCCAGGCCCAGCGCCACCACCAGCCGCTCGGTTCCCGCCCCCGGCCGGTGGAGGTTGGCGAGCGCGAGACGCGCCACCGCGTTCCCCGGACGGGGCGCCTTCGCCAGCAGGCGGCGCATGGCGGTGCCCAGCCCCCACAGCAGCACGAGCAGGCCGGCGGCGGCCGCGACGAATCCCGCCGCCAGCGGCCGGTCGGCCGCGAAGCCCACCGCGACCGCCGCCAGCAGCGCACCCAGCGCCGCCACCGCGCCCCGCACGCGCCAGGGGGCGGGCGCGGGCGGGGCCAGCCGGTCGCGCAGCAGGGCGGCGGCCGGCACGGCGCGCGCGCGGGCCAGCGCCGGCAGCGCAAACATCAGCCCGCCCAACCCCGCCAGCGCCGCCGCCAGCGCGAGCGGCCGGGGATAGAGCGCCAGCAGCGGCCTGACGGGCAGCGCGTCGCCCGCCAGCGCCGCCACGATCCAGGGGGTTGCGGCCCCCAGCATCAGCCCGGCCGCCCCGCCCGCGGCGGCGACCAGCACGAGCTGGGTCAGGTAGATGCCCGTCACCTGGCCCCCGCGCGCGCCCAGCACCTTCAGCACCGCGATGGCGCGCGTCCGCTCGTCCAGCCAGGCGGACACGCCGCCGCCCACCCCCACGCCCGCCACCACCAGCGCGGACAGGCCGACCAGCGACAGGAACTGGCCCAGCTGCGCGATGGAGCGCCTGAGCCCCCCCGCCGCGCCCGCGGCGGTGGCGGCGGACCAGCCGGCGTCGGGGTGCCGCGCACGCCACCGCTCGCCCAGCGCCTTCGCGTCGGTGCCGGGCGGCAGCAGCAGGCGGTAGCGCGCCTCGTACAGGCTGCCGGGCTGGACCAGCCCCAGCCGGTCCACCGCCGCCAGCGGCACCAGCACGCGCGGCCCCAGTGCGAAGCCCTCGCCCAGCCGGTCGGGCTCGTCCGCGACGATGCCCGACACGGTGACGCGCGCGGCCCCCAGCCACAGCGGATCGCCGACGCGCAAGGCCAGCCGGTCCGCCAGCGCGCGCGCCACCGCCGCCTCGCCCAGGCGCGGGCGGGGGCGGGCGGCCCCCGGCTCCTGCGTGTAGCGGCCGACCATCGGCCAGGCGTCGTCGGCGGCCTTGAGGCTGACCAGTACGGGCTCCCCCGTTCCCGAACGCGCCATGGTGCGCATGGTCACGGCGGCGGACACGCGGCCTGCCCGCGCGAGCGCGTACTCCTCGGCGGGCGTCGCGCGGCGCTGGGACAGGCGCAGCTCCAGGTCGCCGCCCAGCATCCGGCGGCCGTCCGCCTCCAGCGCGGCCAGCATGGCGGACGACAGGCTGCCGATGCCGGCCAGGGCGGCGGTGCCCAGGAACAGGCAGGCCGCGAGCAGCGCCAGCCCCCGCCCGCCGCGCGCCAGATCGCGGCGAAGCTCGCGCAGCGCCAAGCGCCAGATCAGCACGCGCGCCGCTCGTCCGACGCGATCCGCCCGTCTGCCAGCCGCACCACGCGCGCGCACCGCGCGGCCAGCGCCTCGTCGTGGGTGATGAGCAGCAGCGTGGCCCCGGCCGCGCTCGCGCGCGCGAACAGCAGGTCGGCCACCGCCGCGCCCGACGCGGCGTCGAGGTTGCCGGTCGGCTCGTCGGCGAAGAGCAGGGCGGGCGCCGGTGCCAGCGCGCGCGCCACCGCCACGCGCTGCTGCTCGCCGCCCGAGAGCTGGGCCGGGTAATGGTGGAGCCGGTGCGACAGGCCGACCGCCGCCAGCTCCGCCTCCGCCCGCTCGCGCGCCCGGTCGACGCCGGCCAGCTCGAGGGGCACCGACACGTTCTCCAGCGCGGTCATGGCGGGCAAGAGGTGGAACGCCTGGAGCACCACGCCCACCCGGCCCCGCCGCGCGACGGCCAGCGCGTCCTCGCCCAAGGCGCCGAAGTTGAGCCCGCCCACCGTCAGCGTGCCGGCGGTGGCGCGCTCCAGCCCGGACAACACGGCCATCAGCGAAGACTTGCCCGAGCCCGACGGCCCCAGCAGCGCCACCGTCTCGCCCGCGCGCACCGCCAGCGACACGCGATCCAGCACGCGCACCGCCGTGCCGCCCGTCCCTAAGTCCAGGCACAGGTCGCGCGCGTCGATGAGGGGGGCGGCTTCCAACCGGGTGGGGGACGGGGTAGCGGCGGGCGATGATGCGGTCACGACCCCTGCGTTACGTCCTGGCGGCGCTGCTTGTCCACGCGGGTGCGGGAGCACGGCCGGCACCGGATCGGGCGCCGCTGGTGTGGGCGTTCGGCGACAGCCTGACCGCGGGCTACGGCCTGCCGCCGGGCCAGGGCTTCACCGCGCAGTTGCAGGCGGCCCTCCGGCGCGCCGGGATCGCGGCCATTGTGCGCAACGGCGGCGTGTCGGGCGACACGGCGCGCCAGGGGCGGGCACGATTGCTGTGGGGTCTGCGCGGCCTGCCCCGCGCGCCCGACCTGGCGGTGGTGGAGCTGGGGGCCAACGACATGCTGCGCGGCCTGCCGGTCGGCCAGACGGAGGCCGAGCTGGACCGCATCCTGACGGAGCTGAAGCGGCGGAACATCCCCGTGCTGCTGACCGGGATGCGCGCGGCCCCCAACATGGGGGCGGACTATGCCGCGCGGTTCGAGGCGATCTATCCCCGGCTGGCGCACAAACACGGCGTGCCCCTCTACCCCTTCTTCCTGGAAGGGTCGGCGGGGAACCGCGCGCTGACGCAGGGCGACGGGCTGCATCCCAACGCGCGCGGGGTCGCCGCCGTGGTGGCGCGCATCCTGCCCGCCGTGCGCCGGGCACTCAGACAGCCACGGGCGCGCTGATCGCGGGGTGGGGGTCGTAGCCTTCCACCGCGAAGTCCTCGATCCGGTAGTCGAACAGGCTGGCCGCGCGACGCGCGATCCGCAGGCGGGGAAAGGGCCGGGGCTCGCGCGAAAGCTGTTCCTCCACCAGGTGCGCGTGGTTGAGGTAGACGTGCGCGTCGCCCGCGCTCCACACCAGTTCGCCCGCGTCCAGGTCGCACTGCTGCGCCAGCATCCGGATCAGGAGGGCGGCCGAGAAGACGTTGAAGGCGAAGCCCAGCCCCAGGTCGCAACTGCGCTGCCACAGCATCCCCGACAGGCGGCCGCCGGCCACATGGAACTGGTAGGTCATGTGGCAGGGCGGCAGTGCCATGGCGGACAGCTCCGCCACGTTCCAGCCGGTGAACAGCAGGCGGCGCGAGGTCGGGTTCGTCCGGATCGCCTGCACCAGCTCGGCCAGCTGGTTCACGCCGGGGCCGCGACGGTAGAGGCCGTCCGCGCCCGCCGGCTCAAAGGTGGGCCAGTCCACCCACTGCTTGCCGTAGACGGGGCCGAGATCGCCCCAGCGGGCCGCGAAATCGTCGTCGGCGATCACGCGCGCCTCGAACGCGTCGCGGTCGATAGGCTCGCCCGTCTCGCGACGGTAGCGGTCGAGCGGCCAGTCGGTCCAGATGTGCACGCCCTGGGCCACCAGGGCGCGGATGCTGGTGTCGCCCGTCAGGAACCACAGCATCTCGCGCGCCGCCGTCTTCCATGCCACGCGCTTGGTGGTGATGAGCGGCACGCGGTCGTCGGCCAGGTCGAAGCGCATCGTCGGCCCGAACAGCGAGCGCGTGCCCACGCCCGTCCGGTCGCGCCGCTCGTCGCCGGTCTCCCAGGTGCGCCGCAGGAGGTCGAGATACTGGTGCTCGGGATGCGGCGTCATGGTCCACGGCCTAGCGCGGGCGGCAGGCGGCGGGAAGGCGGGACGGCGGGACGGCGGGACGGCGGGACGGAAAGGTGGGGCGACATCCTCCGGATCGGATGAAACCCCCCGCCCCGGCGGCGCGATACTGCGTCATGCTGGTGCGATGCTGCTGAGCCACGGCGGTCACGACAGGTTCCCGCTCGACGCGGACGGGCTGCTCGCGCGCGCACCCTTTACTCTGCTGCGCTCGGCCGAGCGCGAGATGTGCGCGGTGGCCTATCTGTCTGCGGACGGCGTGCTGCTGGGCACGCGGACGGTGGAGGGGACGCGGAGTTGGGTGGAGGTGCCCGTGCGCACCATCGCGGCGGACGCGCTGACGCTCGACGCGGCCCAGGTGGTGATGGCGCACAACCATCCCGGCGGCGACCCCACGCCCAGCGCGGGCGACCTGTCCTATACCCGGCGGCTGGCCCAGGGGCTGGAAGCGCTGGGTACACGGCTGTTCGACCACCTGGTGGTGGGCCGGGGGGTGGTAAGCATGCGCGCGCGCGGGCTGCTGTAGCGGGGGGTCAGCCGCCCGCGCCCGCGCCTGTACCCGCCCCCGCGCCGCCCCCCGTGCGACAGGGCCGGATGGCGGCGGGCTCCGGTCGGACCCCGCGCGGCCGGAAGGTCGCGAGATAGCCGCCGGCCGACGGCATGTCGGCGCGCGACACCTGCTCGTAGCCCACGGCGGCGAACTCGCACTGCAGGAGGGCGGGCGGCGTGCCGTGGTTCTGCGTCGGGCGGTCGGCGTCCACCACCACCACCAGCCCGCCGGCCTTGAGCGCGGGGCGCAGCCGCCACAGGAACTCGTACGGGCGCTCGATCTCGTGGTACATGTGCACCATCAGCACCCGGTCCAGCCCGCGCTCGGGCAGGCGGGGGTCGGCGGGCGTGCCCAGCCGGACGCTGACGTTGCTCAAGCGCTCGCGCGAGACGCGGTCGGCCAGCTTCCCGATTACCTGGGGAAAGATGTCCTCGGCCAGCACGCGGCCGTCCGGCCCCACCTTCTGCGCCAGGCGGATGGTGTAGTAGCCTTCGCCCGCGCCGATGTCCGCCACCGACATGCCGGGCCGGATATCGGCCCCCGCCGTCACCGCGCCCGCCTCGTCCAGCCGGTCGCGCTCCTCCTCGGTCGACCAGCGCGCCGACACGATGGAGGCGACGGGGCGGTCGGCGGCGGGAAAGGGGCCGGGCTGCCGCTCCGCCTTCTCGCGGATCAGCGGCCGGGTGCCGTCGCACGCGGCCAGCAGCGCGGACGGCGCCAGCGCGCACAGCAGGGCCACGGCGTGCGAGGCGGAGCGCATCAGTCGACGTCCTCCACCTGCGCGGTCTCGCCCGTCACGCGCTGCGACAGGGCGGCGGCCATGAAGGGGTCGAGCGCGCCGTCCAGCACGTCGCCCGGCGCGGTCGAGGTGACGCCCGTGCGCAGGTCCTTCACCATCTGGTACGGTTGCAGCACGTAGGAGCGGATCTGGTGGCCCCAGCCGATGTCGGTCTTGGACGCGTTCTCGGCGTTGGCCGCCTCCTCGCGCTTGCGCAACTCGTGCTCGTAGAGGCGGGCGCGGAGCTGGTTGTAGGCTTCCGCCTTGTTCTTGTGCTGCGAGCGCTGGTTCTGGCACGCGACCACGATGCCGGTGGGCAGGTGGGTGATGCGCACCGCCGAATCGGTGGTGTTGATGTGCTGCCCGCCGGCGCCAGACGCGCGGTAGGTGTCGATGCGCAGCTCGCTGTCGTTGACCTCCACCTCGATGCTGTCGTCCACCACCGGATAGACCCAGACGCTGGCGAAGCTGGTCTGCCGCCTGGCGTTCGAATCGAAGGGGCTGATGCGCACCAGCCGGTGCACGCCCGACTCAGTCTTGGCGTAGCCATAGGCGTTCTCGCCCTTGAACAGCAGGGTGGCGGACTTGATGCCCGCCTGCTCGCCCGAATGGTGGTCCACCAGCTCGACCTTGAAGCCGCGGCGCTCGGCCCAGCGCGAGTACATGCGCTGGAGCATCTCGGCCCAGTCCTGGCTCTCCGTGCCGCCCGCGCCCGCGTTGATCTCGAGATAGGTGTCGTTCGCGTCGGCTTCGCCCGCGAGCAGCGCCTTCACCTTGTCGGCTTGCGCGCGGCTGTCCAGCTCGGCGAGCGAGCGGACGCCCTCCTCGGCCAGCTCGGCGTCGCCCTCCGCGTCGGCCAGCTCGATCAGTTCCAGCGTGCCGGCCAGCTCGCCCTCGATGGCGCGCGTGGCGCCGATCGCCTCGTCCAGGCGGCGGCGCTCGCGCATCACCTCCTGCGCCGCCTTGGGGTCGTTCCAGAGCGACTGGTCCTCGACGCGCGCGTTGAGTTCGTCCAGCCGCCGGAGCGCGCGGTCCCAGTCCAGGAAGCGGCGGAGCAGCGCCAGCGCGTCGTTGATGCTGTCGGCGAAACCTTGCGCTTCGGCGCGCATGGGAAATACCCTCTCGTGAACGGAACGGCCCGCCGGTCGCGGCGGGGCAGCCATGATATGGGGTGCGCTAGTAGATTCCGCCCTGGTCCTGCAAGAAGTCGCTGTCCGTCCTCGGCCGGGCCGGCCCCGCCGGCTTCGACGCGCCCTCCTCCGCCGGTCCGGCGCGGCGCGCGATGCGGCGCGGCTCGGACTGGGGCTTGAACGCTTCCCAGATCACGGCGGGCTTGGGATCGCCGTCGGTGGGCCAGGCGCCGTAGACGGGCTTGCCCGAGCGCCGGTCGATGCGCACCATGCGGATGCCGGCCGGCGCGCGGAAGGGCAGCTTCTCCAGCCCCTCATAGGCCTGGAGCGCGAACTGCTTGAAGATCGGCGCGGCCACCGTGCCCCCCTCCGCCGCGCCCAGGTTGCGGGGCGAGTCATAGCCCAGGTAGAGCCCGCCGATGAACTGGGGCGTGCCGCCGATGAACCACACGTCGGTGGGGCCGGACGTGGTGCCCGTCTTGCCGAACATGGGGCGGTTCAGGTCGCGAAGCGTGGTGGCGGTGCCGCGCTGGATCACGCCCTCGGTGATGTGCACCATCTGAAAGGCGGTCATGGGATCGGTGAAGGCACGGCCCGGCACGGGCGGGCGCGGCATGGCCCGGCCGTTCCAGCGCGCCATGTTGCACCCGTCGCAGGGGCGCCAGCGCTCGGGCCAGACCACGCGGCCGCGCCGGTCCTGCACGAAGTCGATCAGGCTGGGGTCGCGCCCGCGCCCGTTGTTGGCGAGCGCCGCGTACGCGTTGGTCATCGCCAGCACGCTGGTCTCGCCGGCGCCGAGCGCATAGGCGAGGTAGGGCGGGAAGCTGCCCAGCCCCATGCGCTTCATGGTGGCCGTCACGTTGCCCATGCCCACCTGTGCCGCGGTGCGCACCGTCATCAGGTTGCGCGACTGCTCGATCCCCCAGCGCATCGTCTGGGGGCCGGCGGCGCGCATGTTGGCGAAGTTGCGGAAGCATTTCTGCCCCAGCCTGGCGCCCTGATAGACGCAGAAGGGGCCGTCCACGATGACGGAGGCGGGCGTCATGCCGTTCTCGAGCGCGGCCGAGTAGACGATGGGCTTGATCGTCGAGCCCGGCTGGCGCTGGGCCTGGGTCGCGCGGTTGAAGGCGTTCAGCCGCTGGTCGAACCCGCCCTGCATCGCCAGCACGCGGCCCGTCGCCGGCTCCTCCACCACGAAGCCGCCCGACACGCGGGGGATCGAGCGCAAGGACCATTTATCGCCCGCCGGCGCGACCGCCAGCACGTCGCCCGCGCGGATGCGCGCGAAGGCGGGCGTCGCGGTGCCGCGTGCGGGGATCTGCGCGCCCTCGCGCGGGAGGAACCCGGTGCGCCCGTCCGCGAAGCCCAGCCGCCACGCGTCGCCCTCGCGCGCGACCGCGACGGCCGCCTGCCAGTCGCGATAGTCCAGGCCGATGTTTGTGTTGAGCAGCGCCTGGCGCCAGTCCGCCCCGCCCTCGCCGAGTTGCAGCCGGCGGACGGGGCCGGACCAGCCGCGCTGGCTCTCGAACCGGACCAGGCCGTCGCGCAGCGCCTCGGCCGCCAGCGCCTGCAGCCGGTTGTCGAGCGAGGTGCGCACCCACAGGCCGCCCGAGTAGACGCTGTTCGGCCCGTCGCGCGAGGTCTCGCCGAAGCGGGCGAGCAGGCGGCGGCGCACCTCCTCCACGAAATAGCCGCCGCGCGCCTCCACGCGCGGCGTGCGGCGCGGCACGGTGCCCAGCGGCTCCGCGCGCGCGGCGGCGTATTGCGCTTGGTCGACGAAGCCGTTGCGCAGCATCTCGGACAGCACGTAGTCGCGTCTGGCTAGAGCGCGGTCGGGGTGGCGGACGGGGTCGTAGTTGGACGGCCCCTTGGGCAGGATCGCTAGGTACGCCATCTGGCCCAGCGTCAGCTCGGGCAGTTCCTTGTCGAAATAGGCGTGGGACGCGGCCTCCACGCCGAACGCGTTGCGGCCGAGCGCGATCTGGTTGAGGTAGAGTTCGAGGATCTGCTCCTTGGTCAGCGTGTCCTCGATCCGCCAGGCCAGGATCGCCTCGCGGACCTTGCGCGTGGGCGAATAGTCGTTGCCGACCAGCAGGTTCTTGACCACCTGCTGCGTGATGGTGGAGCCGCCCTTGGCGCGGCGGCCGGTGCCGATCTTGCTCACGTAATCGATCACGGCGCCCGCCAAGCCGGGATAATCGACGCCGTGGTGGTCGAAGAAGGTCCGGTCCTCGGCGGCCAGGAAGGCGCGCACCAGCATGGGCGGGTATTCGGCATAGGCCAGCTCCACGCGCCGCTCGCGCGCGTAGCTCTGGACGGGCGCGCCGTCGGCGCCGCGGACGTTGGTGGGGAGCGGGGGCTCGTAGGCCTTGAGCGCGTCCACGGACGGCAGGTCGCGCGCGAAGATGGCCCAGGCGGCCGTCAGCGCCAGGGCGAACACGAGCGCCGCGCCCACGACCAGCTTCGCCCAGCGCGGCCAAACGCGGGGGTGGAACAATCGCCGTCGCCCGGCCCCGGATGTCGCGCGCGTCGCCATGGCCTGTCCGCGCTTAAGGCCCCCGGACCCCGCCTTCAACCGGTCGCGGATGTGGGGGCGGGCACGGCCGCCGTCGCGGGGCGGGCGGGGTCGAGCCGGCGGCGGACGGCGGCCAGCGGCTTCTCCACCCAGCGGTGCATCGCGGCGGCGTAGGCCCAGCAGGGCAGGATCGCGACCAGCCCGGCCGCCAGCAGCGATCCGCCCGTCAGCCGCTCGGCCACCAGGTGGATGACGGCCACATGGATCAGATACACGGTGTAGGAATACAGGCCGATCCGCCGCAGCACGGGGTGCGTCAGCCAGCGCGCGGCCGCCCCCTTCGCGTGGAGCGCGGAGGAGAACAGCACGAACAGCGCGACGCCCTGGAGCGAGTAGCGGATCGTCTCTCGGAACAGCGGCGAGCGGACCGCGAGCGTGGCGGCGAGCAGCGTGAGCGCCGCCGCCGTCCACCCCCGCCCCGGCCGCCACGCGCCCCGGTCCAGCACCGGGTTCTGCCACAAGGCCAGCACGCAGCCGAACAGGATCGAATCGATGCGCGTATGCGTGAGGTAGTAGGTGGCGAAGGTCTCACCCAGGGCCAGCACGTACCAGCACCGCACCAGCAGCACGGCCGCGCAGGCGGCCGCGCACCAGGCGGCCGCCGTGGCGGGCGGCCGGCCGCGCATCAGGCACAGGGCGGCGGGGAAGACCATGTAGAAATGCTCCTCCACCGCCAGCGACCAGAGCGGCATGGCGGGCAGGCCCGTCCAGCCCCAGGCGATCTCGGCGTAGTTGGCCAGGAACAGCGCCTGGGCGGCCGCGCCCCGCGCCTCCGGCGGGACGGGCGCTGGCACGAGGCCGGCCGCCACCAGCACGGCCACGACGCCCATGGTGATCCACAGCGGCGGCACGATGCGCAGCAGCCGCCGGAGATAGAAGCCGCCGAAGCCGATCCCGCCCGTGCCCGCCACCTCGGCGCGCAGCAGCGAGGTGATGAGAAAGCCGGAGAGGAAGAAGAACAGGGTGACGCCCAGCCCGCCCGGCACCACGCGTCCCAGCCCCGCGTGGCTGACATAGACCAGCACGATCGCCAGCGCGCGCAGCCCGTCCAGCGCCGGCACATGGCCCATGGTCGGCGCGCGCGCCGGTCGTCCCCCTGCCCCCATGCCGCCCCCCGCGCCCGCCATCTCCGGCGGGGCGGCGTTAGGCGCTGGCGCCGCGGCGGGCAACGCGTGCGTCACCGCCCGGCGGCGGCCACCGAGCGGCGCGCGAAGAACGCCTCCGCCGCGCGGCGAACCGCGCCCGCCAGCGCGGCGCGGCCGGCCGCGCTGTTCAGGAAGGCGGCGTCGCCGGGGTCGGAGACGTAGCCCGTCTCGAACAGGACGGAGGGCAGGTCGGGCGCGCGCAGCACCATCAGCGACGCCATGCGGTGAAAGGTGGCGCGCACGGGCATCCGACCCTTCGCCTCGCGGCCCAGGAGGCGCGCGAAGGCGGCGGACGCGTTCATGGTCTCGCGCTGGGTCAGGTCGATCAGGATGGAGTTCACGTCGGCGTCCGCGTCGCCCAGGTCGACGCCGGCGACGGCGTCCGCCCGGTTCTCGCGCCGGGCCAGGCGCGCGGCCTCGCGGTCGGACGCGACCTCGGACAGGGTATAGACGGACGCGCCGCTGGCGCCCGGCGCGCCCAGGCTGTCGCAGTGGACGGAGACGAACAGATCCGCCTTCAGCCGGCGCGCCACCGCGAACCGCTCGCGCAGGGGCAGGAAGCGGTCGCCGTCGCGCGTCAGCGCCGCGCGCAGCCGCCCGCCCGCCACCAGCGCGTCGCGAACGCTGCGCGCGATGGCGAGCGACAGGTCCTTCTCGCGCAGGCCGCCCACGCCCGTGGCGCCGGGATCCACGCCGCCGTGGCCGGCGTCGATCACCACCAGCGGGCGGCCGGGCGTGCCCGACACGGCGGGCAGGCGGCGGGGTGCGGGCGGGGGCACGCGTACCGAGGCGCGCGCGCGCGGCTTCGCGGCGGCGAGCGGACGGAGCAGCGGCAAGAGGCCCGGCGGCGTCGCGGGGCCGGTGGGGGCCTGAACGTCGAGGCCGGCGGTGTGTCCGGCCGGGCTGCGCGGGCGGCCCGGATCGCCGGCGGCGGCCAGCAGCAGGGGGCACAGGACGAGCGCGGCGCGACGCGCACCCTTTCCCCCTCTCCCCCGCGACCGTCCCATCGGCCGCTTCCTATCAGAAGCGGCTGGCGCTTTGGTTAACGAATGCGCGGGTCGCGGAAGGGCCGGTTGCGGAAGGTTTCCGCGACTGCTAGCGATATCCGGTGGAACCCGCGCCCGCGAACAACGGCGCGCGGTGTCCATCGGACCCGCGGCCGCCCGGTCGCGGCCATCAGGCTAATTCCCCGCATGACGCATCCCTCCCCTCACCCGTGCCGTGCCGCTCCGGCGGCCGCGCGGTCCGTGGGGAAGCCGGAGGACGGACCCCGGCGTGCGCGGCGGACCCCATCATCCAGCGCCGGCCACCGCGCCCGCGCCCCTTATCGTCGCGCGCTGGCGCCGCCGCCGGGCGGCCCGCGCACGTGGAGAGTATCGAATGACCACCCGCATGCTGATCGACGCGCGCCACCGGGAAGAAACCCGCGTGGCGGTGGTGCAGGGTAACCGGATCGAGGAGTTCGACTTCGAGTCCGCCGAGCGCAAGCAGCTCAAGGGCAACATCTACCTGGCCAAGGTGACGCGCGTGGAGCCCTCGCTCCAGGCGGCGTTCGTAGAATACGGCGGCAACCGCCACGGCTTCCTGGCCTTTTCCGAGATCCACCCCGACTATTACCAGATCCCCAAGGAGGATCGCGACGCGCTGCTCCGCGAGGAGGCCGAGCACGCCGCCGAGGAGGCCGCGCTGCGCGCCGAGCAGGACGAGGACGACGACGCGGAGGGCGATGCCGACGACGGCTTCGCGCCCGAGCCGGGCGAGGACGACGCCGACGAGGAGGACGGCGGGGACGCCGCCGCCCGCGCCCCGCGCCGCGGCGGCGACGACGTGGAGGCGCTGCGCGACCGGCGCCAGTCGCTTCGCCGCCGCTACAAGATCCAGGACGTGATCCGGCGCCGCCAGGTGCTGCTGGTCCAGGTCGTCAAGGAAGAGCGCGGCAACAAGGGCGCCGCACTCACCACCTACCTATCGCTGGCCGGCCGCTACTGCGTTCTGATGCCCAACACGAGCCACGGCGGCGGCATCAGCCGCAAGATCTCGAACGGCGCGGACCGCAAGCGGCTCAAGTCGATCATGGCCGACCTGGCGCTGCCGCCGTCCATGGGCTGCATCGTGCGCACCGCCGGGCTTCAGCGCACCAAGACCGAGATCAAGCGCGACTTCGACTATCTGGCGCGCCTGTGGGATGGCATCCGCGAGAAGACGCTGGGTTCGGCGGCGCCCGCCCTGGTCTACAACGACAGCGACCTCATCAAGCGCGCGATCCGCGACATCTACAACTCCGACGTGGACGAGGTGGTCGTCGAGGGCGAGGAGGGATACCGCCACGCGCGCGAGTTCATGCGCCTGCTGTCGCCCAGCCACGCGAACAAGGTGAAGCACTATTCCGACGCGATCCCGCTCTACCAGCGGGCGCACGTGGAGGACCAGCTGGCGGCGATGTACCACCCGGTCGTCCAGCTGAAGTCGGGCGGCTACCTGGTCATCAACCCGACCGAGGCGCTGGTCTCTATCGACATCAACTCGGGCCGCTCCACGCGCGAGCACAATATCGAGCAGACGGCCACCGCGACCAACCTGGAGGCGGCCGCCGAGATCGCGCGCCAGCTGCGCCTGCGCGACATGGCGGGCCTGGTCGTCATCGACTTCATCGACATGGACCACGGGTCCAACGTGCGAAAGGTCGAGAAGGCGATGAAGGAGGCGCTGAAGGACGACCGCGCGCGCATCCAGGTGGGCCGCATCAGCAGCTTCGGCCTGATGGAGATGAGCCGCCAGCGCCTGCGCACCGGCGTGCTAGAGGCGTCCACGCGCGCCTGCCCGCACTGCGAGGGCACGGGGCTGGTCCGCACCGCTTCGTCCGCCGGCCTGTCGGCGCTGCGCCTGATCGAGGACGAGGCGGCGCGCGGGCGCGGCTCGCTGCTCACGCTGCGCGCCAGCCAGGAAGCGGCCTTCTACGTGCTGAACCGCAAGCGCGCGGATATCGCCGAGATCGAGGAGCGCTACGGCGTCAGCGTCGAAGTGGCGTCGGACGGCGAGGTCGAGGGCGCGCGCATGACGGTGGAGGCTTCGGGCCCGCCGCCGTCCCACGCGCCGCGCTTCGAGGCCGCGATCCTGGAGGCCGACGAGGACTATCCGGCCGACGAGGTCGAGGAGGAGACGGTCGAGGAGGCCGAGGATGGCGAGGAGGTCGCTGAGAGGAGCGGAGCCCGCTCGCCGCGCGGCGAGCGCGACGGGGACGGTGAGGGTCGCGGGCGCGGCCGCCGCCGCCGCCGCGGCCGCCGCGGCCGCGCGCGCGACGACGAGGCGGGCGAGGCCGGCACCGAGACGGAGGCCGGCACCGAGACGGAGGCCGGCGCGGCCGACGGGGCGGACGCGGCGGACGAGGACGTTCTTCTCGAAGCCGACGCCGGAGCCGACATCGACGTCGACACCGACGTCGACGGGGCGGCGGTGGCCGGGGACGCGCCCCAGGCCGGCGACGAGGCCGAAGGCGACGGCGGCGGACGCCGCCGCCGTCGTCGCCGGGGCCGCGGCCGCGGTCGCGGCCGCGACGAAGCGGGCCGGTCGACGGACGCCGACGCGGGTGACGAGGGCAGCGGCGACGCCGACGCGGAACCCGCGACGGAGGCAGCGCCGACCCTGCCCGAGCCTTCCGCGGAGCCGGTGACGGCGCCGGTCGAGGTGGAAGCCGGTGATGCGGAAGCCGGCGAGGCTCCGATCGCGGAGGTGGTCGAGGCCTCGGTCGAGGAGGCGGCGCCCAAGCCGCGCCGCCGGCCCAGGGCGCGCAAGGCCGAGGCCGAGCAGGCCCCCGAGGCGCCGGCGGTCGAGGCCCCCGCCCCCGCCCCCGCGGCGGCCGCCGAGGAAGCGCCCAAGCCGCGTCGCGGCCGACGCAAGGCCGCGCCCGCCGAGGCGGTCGAGGCACCGGCAGCCGAGGCGCCCGCCGCCGAAGAGGCACCCAAGCCGCGCCGCCGCCCGCGGGCGCGCAAGGCGGAAGCGGACGTTGCGGCCGGCGTTGAGCCCGAGGCGGAGGCGGCGCCCGTCGAAACCGCGACCGCGACCGCCCCGGCGGAAGCGTCGGCGCCGGAGCCTGAGCCGGCGGCGGCGGACGACGCTGCTTCGGCGACGGGCGACGCCCCCCCCGCGCGCCGCGGCTGGTGGCAGCGCACCTTCGGCGCCTGAGCCTCACCCCCCGCCCCCACCCCGTCGGTGGGGGTGGGGGGGCGGGGTGCCGGCCCCGCGGCCCGCGCCGGCGCCCACGGCCAGCGTGAGCGAACGGCGTCGCGACGAATATACGGAACACGGGCTGTACCCGACCGGGGCGGCGGCGCGTTGGTGCTGCTCCTCCGGTCGGATGAAACCCATGCTGTGCGACGCCGTTCCGGTTCCCGCTCCCCCCGTGAGCTTCCCGCCCCCCGCACCGGCCGCGCACCGCGACGCTGGCGTGGCGGACGCGCTGTTCGTCATCGCGTCCGAACCGTCGGCGACCGCGCTGGGGGCGGCCGTGTCCCCGTTCGACCGACCGTCGCCTTCCGCCGCGGCGCGTCGCCCGTCCGGCGTGGCACCGCTGGGCGACGGCACGGCGGGCGGCAACCTGCACGACCGCGCGTCGCGCGCGGTGCTGCTGGAACGGCTGGCGGCGCTGCTCGACTGTCCCGTGCGCCCCGACCCCTGCGGCTCGGGCGCGACCGATCCCGGCCTGCTGCTGGTGCCGGGCGAGACGATGGGCGCGGAGGCGGCGGCCGCCGCCGGCATCCGTCACGCGCACCAGTTGCTGGGCGGCGCGGTGCCCGCGGCCTTCGTGGGCACCAAGTCCATCGCGCACGGGCTGGTGGACGTCGCCGCCGCGCGCCCGCCGCTGTGGTCGGACGCCATGCACCGCGCGATGGACGACGCGGCGCTGAACGGCTTCACCGCCTTTACCCGCGCCGACGCCGCGCGCGCGGGACGCCGGCTGCTGGCCGCCGGCCCCGTGCGGATCAAGGACGTGTGCGGCAAGGCGGGGCTCGGCCAGTCGGTGGTGCGAAGCACAGCCGAGCTGGACGCGGCGCTGGCGGCGGAGGACGCGGACGAACTGGCCGCCTTCGGCATCGTGCTGGAGGAGGATCTGGTCGACGTCGTGACCTACAGCGTCGGCACCACCGAGGTCTGCGGCCGCCACATCGCCTATTGGGGCCGGCAGAATCTGGTGCGCGACCATCGCGGCCGCTCGGTCTACGGCGGCACCGACCTGGTGGCGGTGCCGGGCGGGCTGGACGCGCTGCTGGACCACTTGCCCACGCCGTCGCTGGCGCGCGCGGTGGCGTGCGCGGCGGCCTTCGACTGGGCGGCCCAGCTCGCCTATCCGGACGTGCTGCTGACGCGGCGCAACTACGACGTGATCGAGGGCACGGACGCGGGCGGCCGCCCGCGCATCGGCGTGTTGGAGCAGTCGTGGCGCGTGGGCGGCGCCACGGGCGCGGAACTGGCGGCGTTCGAGGCCTTCGCGTGCGAGCCCGCGCTGGCGCGCGCGCACTGTTCCACCGTGGAGATCTACGGCGACGCGCCCGCTCCGCTGGGTGCCGCCACCTATTTCCGGGGGACCGACCCGGTGGTGGGGCCGATGACCAAGTACGCGATGCGCACTGCGTGAAGAAGCGCGCGTGATGGGCGGCATCGCGGGCGCGCCCGGTCGCTTGCGCGAGGGCGCGGTGGAGCTGGACGTGGGCGGGCAGAAGGTGCGCGGCACGCTGCTGGAGCCGGAGACGCCGGTGCCGGGCTTCCTGTTCGTCCACGGCTGGGGCGGCGACCAGCAGGAGGATCTGGACCAGGCGGAGGAGCTGGCGCGGCTGGGCTGCGTGTGCCTCACCTTCGACCTGCGCGGCCACGCCGACAGCGACGCGGAGCGCGACGAGGTGACGCGCCAGGACGGGCTGGACGACGTGCTGGCCGCCTATGACCGGCTGGCGGCGCATCCGCTGGTGGAGCGGTCGGCCATCGGCGTGATCGGCACCAGCTACGGCGGCTACCTGTCGACGCTGCTGACCGCGCACCGGCCCGTGCGCTGGCTGGCGCTGCGCGTGCCCGCGCTCTACCCGGACGCGGACTGGAACGTGCCGAAGGCCAAGCTCGACAAGGACATGGTCGCCGCCTACCGCCGCGCGCCGCCGCCCGCGGACGGGGATCGTGCCTTGCGCGCGTGCGCGGCGTTTCGCGGCGACGTGCTGGTGGTGGAGTCGGGTGAGGACGACCGCATCCCGCACCGCGCCATCGCGGCGTTCCAGGCCGCGTTCGGCCAGGCCGCCTCGTTCAGCCACCGGGTGATCGCGGGCGCCAGCCACGCGATGCGCGACCCCCGCCACCAGCGCGCCTATACCGCGCTGCTGCTGCGCTGGACCGAGGAGATGGTGCGAGCAGGCCGGCTGAGCGCGCGGTAGGCCCCGCCCTTCAGGGCCGGACGATCACCAGGCTGACGTTGTCTGGCGCGCCGGCGGCCAGCGTCATGTCGATCAGCCGAGCGCACGCGGCCTCGGGCGGGACGGCGGCCAGCACGGCGGCGGCGTCCGCGTCGGCCACCGCTTTGGTCAGCCCGTCGCTGCACAGGAGGAACGCGTCGCCGGGCAGCAGCGCGTCCTCCACCACGTCGAGCGCCAGGTCGGCCGCCACGCCGACTGCGCGGGTGACGACGTTGCCCAGCGGGTGGTCGCGCGCCTGCTCGCGCGTCAGCACGCCGGCGGCCACCAGTTCCTCCACCTGGGAGTGGTCGCGCGTGATCTGGCGGAAGTCGCCGTCGCGCAAGCGGTAGACGCGGCTGTCGCCCGCCCACAGGCAGGCGTAGCGCCCGCCCGCCACGAGGAGCGCCACCACCGTGGTGCCGATGGTGGCGCCGCCGCGCTCGCCCTCGGCCCGGATATGGTCGTTGGCGTCGCCCAGCGCGTCGGCCAGCGCCTCGCAGTCGGCGTCGAGCACGCCCGTGAGGCGCGTTCGCGCCACCGCCGCGCACACGGTGGCCGCCGCCCAGGCGCCGCGCGCGTGCCCGCCCATGCCGTCGGCCACCGCCCAGAGCGGGCGGCCGTCGACGGGGGCCACCGCGTCCTCGTTCTCCGTCCGCACGCGGCCGACATGCGTGGCCGACGCGGCGCCCGGGGGGGATGCGACCACGCTCAGCCGCCGATCAGCACGGTGGGGAAGCCCGCCACGATCACGCCGCCGTGCGCGGTGGTGTCGCCGATGCGGACCGCGGGCAGCTTCTGCGTCAGCACGGTGGCGCTGCCCTTCACGATCGTGTCGGGCGGCCCGACGCAGGTGCACAGGTCGGTGACGTGCGAGGCGGGCAGCTTGCCGATCAGCACGGTGGGCACGCCCGGCGCGGTGATGGGACCGCCCACGTGCGGCACGATACCCGTCACCATGGGGCACGTGTGCATGTCCGTCAGACGCGACGCCGGCATCCCCATCAGCGCATTCCCCCGAAGTGAACCGGCCGCTGCTAGCACGGCGGGGCCTAAGAGGAGAAGTTATTGGCGAGTAAAGATTCCGCTTCCCAAATCGTGGGCGTCGCGCCATGCTCGCGGACAGGGGATCGGGTGGGATCGCGTTTTGGCCCTGGATGAGAATCTGCGCGAACGCGTGCTGGCGGAGATCGACGGCGGCGTCGGCACCGACGGCCGCGAGGACGAGGGCGCGATCGGCGAGACGTTCCGCGAGCTCCGCTTCCAGCGCAAGGCCGTGTTCCGCGCCGAGCAGAAGGCCGCCATGGGCGAGGAGGTCGGCGGCGACGAGGCGTGGTCGTGGGAGGCCATGCTCGAGATCTCGCGCGACTACCTGATCGAGAACGGCAAGGACCTGGAGGTCGCCGCCATCATGGTGGAGGCCGCGACGCGGGTCGACGGGCTGGAAGGCCTGGTGGGCGCGACGGAGGTGGTGGCCGACCTGGTGGAGCGCTACTGGGAGCGCGGCCTCTACCCGCCCGAGGACGAGGACGACGGGGTGGAGGCGCGCTTCCACCCGCTGTCCGGCCTGTCGGGCGGGGGCAGCGACAAGGACGGCACGCTGATCGGCCCCGTGCGGCGCATGGTGGTGGCGGGCGACCCCACGCGCGGCGAACTGAGCTATTTCGAGCGCGCGATGGCGGACACGCAGCTGTCCACCGCCGCGTCCGCCTCCGCGGACAAGCGCAAGGCGCTGACGGAGGAGGCGGAGGCGGCACTGGCCGCGATCGAGGCGACGGTGCGAAAGCTGCCGCGCAGCCAAGTAGATCGCGCGGCCGAGCGCGTGGCCGCGGCCGAGGCGGCGTGGCGTCGCGCCATCGGCTTCATCTCCGAACGCACCAAGCCGCGCTTCCCCGCCGCCTCCAAGCTGTCGGGCGAGCTGTCCTCCATCGGCGAGTGGCTGCGCAACCTGGCCAAGCTGCTGCCCGAGGACATGCCCGTGCCCGAGGCCGAGGAAGCGGCGGCGGACGGCGCGGAAGGGGCCGCGGACGCGACCGGCGCGCCGGTCGCCGGCGGCGGGGCGGGCGGCGCGAGGGCGCCATTCAGCATCGGGCAGATGTCGACACGCGAGGACGCGCTGCGCGCCGTGCGCGCGGCCGCCGCCTTTTTCGAGGCGCACGAGCCCGTGTCGCCGCTGGGGGCCGCGCTGCGCGAGGTGGACCGGCGGGCGCGGCTCAGCTTCGCGGACCTCTTGGCCGAGCTGATCCCGGACGAGGCGCCGCGCACCAACTATTACTGGCGGTCGGGCGTGAAGCCGCCGGAGCCGGAGACGGCCTGAGAAGACATCGGGGCGCCGGGCGGGCGCGCCGGGGTGGGGTAACGAGACAAGGCATACGGGAGACTGGGAATGGCTGATTCGGTACACGACAAGCTGAAGCGCGTGCGCAAGCCGCGCGTCCACATCACCTACGACGTGGAGACGGAGGGCGCGCAGGAGCTGAAGGAGCTGCCCTTCGTGGTGGGCGTGATGGGCGACTTCTCCGGCGACAGCGCGGTCGCCAAGAAGGCGCTCAAAGAGCGCAAGTTCATCGACCTCAAGAAGGACAAGTTCGACCAGGTCATGGCCCGCATCGAGCCGGGCGTGAAGATGAAGGTCGAGAACACCATCGAGAAGAACGGCAAAGAGTTCGAGGTCAACCTCAAGTTCCGCTCGATGGAGGATTTCGAGCCGGAGAAGCTGGTCGAGCAGATCGAGCCGCTGCGCAAGCTGGTCGAGACGCGCAACGCGCTGCGCGACCTGGCGGCCAAGGCCGACAGCTCGGAAGAGCTGGACACGCTGCTCGAGCGCATCCTCAAGGACGAGGGTTCGCTGGCGTCGCTAAACGCCCAGATGGGCACCGACGCGGGTTCCAAGGAGTAATTCGAGATGGCTGATATGGAAACGCAAGGCGCGCCCGGCGTCGCCACGCTGGAGCAGGAAGGCGAGGTCAGCCTGCTGGACCAGGCGATCGGCGCGACCAAGCAGACCGAGCCCAGCCGCGTCGAGGAGCTGATGCGCACGCTCGCCGCCGAGGCGACGTCGGGCACGGTCCAGTTCAACAAGAACATGACGCTGACGCTGAAGGCGGCGATCGCCAAGATCGACGCCCAGATCTCGGAGCAGCTGGCGGCCGTGATGCACGGCGAGCGGTTCAAGCAGATCGAGGGCAGCTGGCGCGGGCTCCAGTACCTGGTCAAGAACAGCGAGATCGGCGAGGGCCTGAAGGTCCAGGTGATGAACGTCACCAAGAAGGAGCTGGCTAACGACTTAGAGAAGGCGGTCGATTTCGACCAGAGCCAGATCTACAAGAAGATCTACGAGGAGCAGTTCGGCACCGCGGGCGGAGCACCCTTCGGCGCGCTGATCGGCGACTATTACTTCGACAAGAGCCCGACCGACGTCGAGATGCTGACCAACATCTCGTCGGTCGCTGCCGCCGGCTTCTGTCCGTTCATCTCGGCCGCGGGCTCCAAGGTGTTCGGCATGGACAGCTACACCGAGCTGTCCAACCCGATGGACATGAAGCAGCTGTTCGAGACGGCCGACTACACCAAGTGGAACAGCTTCCGGCAGACGGAGGATTCGCGCTTCGTCACGCTGGTGATGCCGCGCGTGCTGGCCCGCCTGCCCTACGGCAAGAACACTAAGCCCGTGGACGGCTTCGACTTCGAGGAAGCGCCGCACGACGCCGACGGCAATCCCAAGCCGCAGGCGCACGACGATTATTGCTGGATGAACGCGGCCTACGCCATGGCGGCGCGCCTGACCGACGCCTATGCCCAGAACGGCTTCTGCACCGCGATCCGCGGGGCCGAGGGCGGCGGCAAGGTGACGAACCTGCCCACCCACGTCTTCCACTCGGACGACGGCGACGTGGATGCCAAGTGCCCGACCGAGATCGGCATCACCGACCGGCGCGAGAAGGAGCTGAGCGACCTCGGCTTCCTGCCGCTGTGCCACTACAAGAATACCGACTATTCGGTGTTCTTCGGTGCGCAGACCGCGCAGAAGCCCAAGAAGTACGACCGTCCGGAGGCGACGGCCAACGCGTCCATCTCGGCGCGCCTGCCGTACATCATGGCCACCAGCCGGTTCGCCCATTACCTGAAGGTGATGGCGCGCGACAAGATCGGCTCGTTCATGGAGGCCAAGGACACGCAGGACTGGCTCAACCGCTGGATCCGCAACTACGTCAACTCCAACGAGAACTCAGGGCAAGAGATGCGTGCCAAGTTCCCGCTGCGCGAGGCCAGGGTCGAGGTGCAGGAAGTGGCCGGCGCGCCCGGCTCCTACACCGCGGTCGCTTATCTGCGCCCGTGGCTCCAGTTCGAGGAGCTGACGACCTCCATGCGGCTGGTCGCGCGCATCCCGGGCAAGGCGGGTTGAGAAGGAAGGGCGGGCCGACGAGCCTGTCATGACGGAGGGGGCGACCGGCGCGGTCGCGGCGGCGGCGGAGGGCGACTGGCTCGCCGCCGCCATCGCCGAGACGGACGGGTCGTCCGCCCCCCCTCCCCCCGCGCCACCGGCGGAGGACGAGCCGGGGGAGGACGGGACGGCGGGGAGAGACGGACACCCCGCCGCTTCCCCGCCGGCCGATCGGCCCGCCGACCCGCGCGCGGCCGAGCGGCTGGCCGCGTCACGCGCGCGCGTGGCGGCCGTGGTGGCCGGCATCGACCGGCTGTTCGGCGAGCAGCTCGACGCCGTGCTGCACCACCCGCGCTTCCAGCGGCTGGAGGCGCTGTGGCGCGGGACCCACTGGCTCGCCGCCTCCTTCGCGGGCGACGCCATGCTGAAGCTGCGCCTGCTCGACGTGCGCTGGGGCGAGATCGCGCGCGACATCGAGCGCGCGCTGACGTTCGACCAGAGCGCGTTGTTCGAGAAGATCTACAGCGACGAGTTCGGGCAACCCGGCGGCGAGCCCTACGGCCTGATCGTCACCGACCACGCGCTTTGGCACCGGTCCGCGCTGCGCGACCGGGTGGACGACGTGGAGGTGGCCGCCGGCCTGGCCGAGGTCGCGGCCGCCGCCTTCTGCCCGATCGTGACGGGCGTGGACCCCCGGCTGGCGGGGCTGGACGGGTTCAACGAGATCGACCTGCGCCAGGACATCGGCGCCTCGTTGAACGGGCCGGATTTCGCGCGGCTGGACCGGCTGCGCGCGCAGCCGGACTCGCGCTTCCTGGCGGGCGTGCTGCCGCGCTTCCTGATCCGCCAGCCGCACCGCGGGCGCGGCCTGCCCCGGCTGGGCGTGGTGTGGGACGAGGAGGTGCGCTCGGGTGACGACCTGTGCTGGCTCGCGGGCAGCTTCGCGCTGGCCGAGGTCGCGGGGCGCGCCATGCGCGCCTATCGCTGGCCCGCCGGCATCCGCGGGGTGGAGGCCGACGGCGGCGGCCGCGTGGGCGCGCCCGAGCGCGTGCTGCTGCCGTCCGACCGGCCGGGCACGGTGGCGCGCTTCCCGACCGAGAACGCGGTGTCGGAGGAGCAGGAGATGGCGCTGAACGCGGCGGGCTTCATCTGCCTGCGCCAGATCCACCTGACGGGCGACGTGGCGTTCCTGAACGTCCCCTCGCTCCACCGCCCGCCGAACTACGACGGCGAGGCCGCGCGCATCAACGCCAAGATGGGCGCGATGCTGAACTACATCCTGTGCGTGTCGCGCTTCGCCCATTATCTCAAGGTCATGGCGCGCGACTGGGTGGGCAAGTACCAGACGGGGGCGGAGTGCCAGCAGCTCCTCCAGCGCTGGCTCTCGAACTACGCGATCAGCAACGCCGACCCCTCGCCCGAGATGCGCGCCAAATACCCGCTGCGCGAGGCGCGCGTGGCGGTGGAGGAGGTGCCCGGCCGGCCCGGCAGCTATTCCTGCGAGATCGCGATCCGCCCGCACTACCAGCTCGACCAGATCGCCTCCGAGTTCCGGCTGACCACCAGCATCGGCCGCGAGAAGGCGGCGTGAGCGGGGCCGTCCTCCTGTCGCTGATCGACCGGCTGATCGACGACGCGCCCGACGAGGCGGGCGAGCGGCTGGACGAGGCGGCGGTCGACCGGCTGCTGAAGAACGGCATCCGCCGCGACCTGGAGGGGCTGCTCAACGCCAAGAAGCCGCACGGGCGCTGGGCGGACAGTCCGGGGCTGGCGGGCACGGTGCTGGCCTTCGGCGTGCCGGACCTGTCCACCGACGACTTCGCCTCGCCCGTGGTGCGCGAGCGCATCCGGCGGCTGATCGCGGCCACCATCCGCGCGCACGAGCCGCGCCTGCGCCGGGTGGAGGTGGAGAACGAGAGCGGCCCCACCTCCACGGGCGTGCGTTTCCGCATCAGCGCGGTGATGATGGTCGACAGGGCGGAGGAGACGGTGATCTACGACGCGCGCCTGAACCCGAACGACCGCGAATTCGCCATCCACCTCGCGCGCTGAGCCCCCTATGGCATCCGGCTCATGATCGACGACCTGATCGGCTACTACCAGCGCGAGCTGGCCTTCCTGCGCGACGCGGCGGGCGCCTTCGCGGAGGCGCACCCCAAGATCGCGTCGCGCCTGCGCCTGACGCGCGAGGCGGTGGAGGACCCGCATGTCGGCCGGCTGATCGAGTCGGCCGCATTCATGAACGCCCGGCTCCGCCACAAGCTGGACGACGACTTCCCCGACCTGTCGGACACGCTGCTCCTCACGCTGTTCCCCAGCCTGATCCAGCCCGTGCCGTCGGCCTTCGTGGCGCGGCTCAGGCCCGAGCCCGGGCTGGCGGAGGCGACGCTGGTGCCGCGCGGAACCACGCTCGTCACCGAGCCGGTCGCGGGCGAGCCGCTGCGCTACCGCACCGCCTGGGACACAATGCTGCTGCCGCTCGCCATCGAGCAAGCGGCGATGGGCGGCCTGCCGCTGGACGCGCCGCCGCTGGGCGGCCCCCAGGCCAAGGGCGTGCTTCGCCTGTCGCTGAAGCTCACCAGCGCGGAGGCGTCGTTCACCGGGCTGGGGCTTGATACGCTCCGCCTCTACCTGCGCGCCGATCCGCGCCGCGCGCAGATCCTGCTGGAACAGCTGGGCGTGAACCTGCTGGGGGTCGGCGTTGGCAGCGGGCCGGACGACGCGCGCGCGGCGCTGCTGCCGCCGTCCGCGGTGCGGATGATGGGCATGGCGGCCGACGAGCTGCTGCTGCCCCAGGGCAACGCCACCTCCACCGCCTATGCCGTGGTGCAGGAGCATTTCGCCTATCCGCAGAAGCACCTGTTCCTGGAGGTGCGCGGGCTGTCGGCGCGCACGCTGACGCTGGACGGCGACCGGATCGCGCTGTTCTTCTACCTGGACAAGGTGTCGCCCGAGCTGGAACGCGTGGTGCGCGCGGACGATTTCGAGCTGTTCGCGACGCCCGCGCTCAACCTGTTCCCGCTGGAAGCCGAGCCGATCCAGCTCGACCACAGCCGGGTGGACTATCGGATCGTCCCCGACGCGCGGCGCGAGGACGCGCTGGAGGTGCATTCGGTCACCGCCGTCACGCTGCAATCGGGCAGCGGCGAGCGGGTGGCCGCCCCCCCGCTCCATTCCATCGACTGCGGCACGGCGCGGCTGGGCCGATTCTTCCACGCGCTCGCCCGCCGGTCGAGCTTCGGGCCGGGGGGCGGCGACGACCTGTTCCTGTCGGTGGCCGACCTGGACGGCGCGCTGCTCGGCGACCCGTCCACCATCGCGCAGGTGTCGGTGCTGGCGATGAACCGCGAGCTGCCGACGCGCCTGCCCTTCGGCGGCGGCCAGCCCGCGCTGGCGCTCGACACGCCCGTGCCCGGGCTGGCGGAGGCGAGCGCGCTGACGCGGCCCAGCCCCACGCGCCGACCGTCGCGCCGGCGGGCTGCGGTGTGGAAGCTGATCGGCCAGCTGTCGCTCAACCACCTGGCGCTGACGGGGGGCACGCGCGGCGCGCAGGTGCTGCGCGAGGTGCTGGCGCTCTACGACGTGGCCGACACGCCCGAGAGCGCGGGTCTGCGCGACCGGCTGACGGGCATCGTCGCCGCGCCCGGTGTGGGCCGCGTGCGGGTGGGCGGGCACACCGCGCTGGTTGCGGGCACCGACCTCGTGCTGGAGGTGGAGGACGAGCGATTGTCCGGCTCGGGTGCGTTCCTGCTCGCGGCGGTGCTGGAGCGCTTCCTGGCGAGCGCGTGCGCGCTCAACAGCTTCACGCGGCTCACCGCCCGGCTGCGCCGCGAGACGGGGGTGTGGAAGAGCTGGCCCGCGCGCGTCGGCGACCGGGAGCTGGTGTGACGGGTGCGCTGGAGCGGCTGATCCGGCGCGCGGCCACCACCACGCTGGCCCAGGCCGCGCGAGTGCTGGAGGCGACGGCGCGGCGCGCGCTGGGGCCGGACGGCGGCGCGTCGTCGTCCCGGCCGGCCGCGCGCGTAGGCGAGGACGCGACGCTGGCCGACGAGCCGTTCCACTTCGCCGCGTCCGACCGGATGCACGTGGCGGTGGGCGACGTGGCGGCGGTGGAGCCGGGAACGGACGGACGGCCCCCGCGCATCGTGGCCAACCTGATGGGGCTGGTGGGCGCCACGCCCGCTCTCCCGCTCTACTACAGCGAGCTGCAGCTTCAGCGTCGGCGCGCGCGCGACCGCTCCATGGCCGACTTCTACAACCTGATCGACCACCGCGCGCTCAGCTTCTTCTACCGCGCCGAGGTGAAGCACGACTGGCTGCTGGGCTACGAGCGCGACGGCGGCACGGGGCGCGACCCCGTGTCGGCCGCGCTCCTGGCGCTGGAAGGATTCGCGGCGCCCGGCACGCTGGAACGCCTCGGCTTCGACGAGGCGATGCTGACCCCGCTGGCGGGGCGCTTGAGCGACCGGCGGCGACCGGCGGGCACGGTGGAGGCGGTGCTGCGCCACGTCACGGGCCTGGACATCGCGGTGCGCGAGGCCGTGCCGACCTGGATGCCGCTGCCCGCCGACGAGCAGACGCGCGTCGGCACGTCGGCCACGCGCCGCTTCGCGCGCCTGGGGGAGAGTGCCGCACCGGGCGGCGAGCCCGACGCGGCGGTGCTGGGCGCGGCCGTGCTGGACGTGCAGCACCATTTCGAGATCGTGACCGCGCCCATGGCGTGGCCCGACTTCCTGGCCTGCGCCACGGGCGGCGCGCTGCTGCGCGACGTGCGCGACGCGTGCCGAATCGCGACGGGCATCGAGCAGCGGCCGACGCTGCGCCTGCGCGTCGACCGCGACGCGCTTCCCCCGGTCAGGCTGGGGGGGGACGTTGATTGGGACGGGGCGCCCGCCGTCCTGGGACGCACGAGCTGGCTGGGCAGCGTGGCGGAACGCGGACCCGTTCTGGACGACTGCGCCATCCCCGTCGCGACGCCCGATCCGATAGATTTCCGTTGAAGCGCGTGAGACGCTGCCGTACCAGCCGGGCGGGAGAGGGGGTCGGCTACTTGTAGCCGACGCAGAAGCGGGGAAGTCATGGCGCAGGTTAATCTTAAGAGCCTCGTCGGCAAGCTGGACGACGCGTGTCGCGGCACGCTTGAGAGCGCGGCCGGACTGGCCCTGTCCCGTACCAACTACAACGTCGAGGTGGAGCACTGGCTGCTCAAGCTGGTGGACCGCACCACCTCCGACCTGGCCGTGATCTTGAACCATTTCGAGGTCGATCCGGGCCGCTTCGCCCAGGACGTGAACCGCCAGATCGACCGGTTCAAGACGGGCAACGGCCGGGCACCCGCGCTGGCGCCGGGCATCGTCACGCTGATCCGCGAGGCGTGGCTGATCGCCTCGCTGGAACAGGGCGCGACCCAGGTGCGCTCGGGCCACCTGCTGCTCGCCATGCTGACGTCCGACGCGCTGTCGCCGGGCTTGCGCGACATGTCGGGCCAGCTCGCCAAGGTGCCGGCCGAGACGCTGCGCACCACCATGGTCCAGATCGCCGCCTCGTCCGAAGAGGGCAAGGCCGCCGCGGACGCGGGCGGTGCCGCGAGCGGCGGCGGCGGTGCGCCTGCGGCCGGCGGCCCCGCGCCGTCGGGCAGCGGGTCGCTGGACAAGTACACCATCGACCTGACCAAACAGGCGCGCGACGGCAAGATCGACCCGATCTTCGGCCGCGACCCCGAGATTCGCCAGATCGTCGACATCCTGACCAGGCGGCGTCAGAACAACCCGATCCTCACCGGCGAGGCCGGCGTGGGCAAGACGGCGGTGGTGGAGGGCTTCGCGCTTCGCATCGTCCAGGGCGACGTGCCCGACGCCTTGAAGAACGTGCGCCTGCTCTCGCTCGACCTGGGGCTGCTCCAGGCGGGCGCGGGCATCAAGGGCGAGTTCGAGAACAGGCTGAAGTCGGTGATCGACGAGGTGAAGGCCTCCAAGACGCCGATCATCGTCTTCATCGACGAGGCGCACACGCTGATCGGCGCGGGCGGCGCGGAAGGGCAGAACGACGCGGCCAACCTGCTGAAACCCGCGCTCGCGCGCGGCGAGATGCGGACCATCGCGGCCACCACCTGGGCCGAGTACAAGAAGTATTTCGAGAAGGACCCGGCGCTCACCCGCCGGTTCCAGGTGGTGAAGGTCGAGGAGCCGTCCGAGGCGCTGGCCGTCGCCATGCTGCGCGGGCTGGTGCCCGTACTGGAGAAGCATCACGGCGTCCGCATCCTGGGCGAGGCGCTGGAGGCGGCGTCCGGCCTGTCGCACCGCTACATCACCGGCCGCCAGCTGCCCGACAAGGCGATCTCGCTGCTCGACACCGCGTGCGCGCGCGTCGGCATCAGCCAGGCGGCGACCCCGCCCGCCGTCGAGGACCTAGAGCGCCAGCTGGGGCTGCTGGCGTCCGAAGTGTCGATGCTGGTGCGCGAGGGGCGCTCGGGCGTGGACAACAAGGCGAAGCTCGCCGAACTGGAGGACAAGAAGGTCGGGCTGGAGGCCGACAAGGCGGACGCCAGCGCGCGCTGGACCGCCGAGCTGGACGCGGTGCGCGCGGTGGGCGACGCGCGCGTCGCCATCGACGGGATGGCGGAGGACGCGCCCGACTTCGCGGACAAGATCGCGGCGCTGCGCGAGGCGCAGGCCAAGGTCGGCACCGTGCAGGGCAAGACGCCGATGGTCTACGACGTGGTGGACCGCGCGGTGGTGGCGGACGTGCTGGCTGGGTGGACCGGCATCCCGGTAGGCAACATGGTGGCCGACGACATCCGCTCGCTGCTGACGGTGTCCGATCAGCTCAAGAAGCGGATCAAGGGCCAGGACTATGCGCTGGAGATCATCGGCCAGACGGTGAAGACCGCGCGCGCCGGGCTGGCCGACCCGCGCAAGCCGCTCGGCGTGTTCCTGTTCTGCGGCACGTCGGGGGTCGGCAAGACGGAGACGGCGCTGGCGCTGGCCGAGCTGCTCTACGGCGGCGAACAGAACATCACCACCATCAACATGAGCGAGTTCAAGGAGGAGCATAAGGTCTCCACCCTGGTCGGCGCGGCACCCGGCTATGTCGGCTACGGCGAGGGCGGCGTGCTGACGGAGGCGGTCAGGCGCAAGCCCTATTCCGTGATCCTGCTCGACGAGGTGGAGAAGGCGCATCCGGGCGTGCAGGACATCTTCTACCAGGTGTTCGACAAGGGATCGCTTCGCGACGGCCAGGGCCGCGACATCGACTTCAAGAACACGCTCATCATCATGACGTCCAACCAGGGGACCGAGACGATCGAGCGGCTGTGCCGCAACGCCGAGACGCTGCCCGAGCCGGAAGCGCTGGCCGACGCGCTCAGGCCCGACCTGACCAAGTATTTCAAGCTGGCCTTCCTGGGCCGCACCACGGTGGTGCCCTATTTCCCGCTGCGCCCCGACGTGCTGCGCGAGATCGTGGTCATCAGCCTGGAGCGCATCCGCAGGCGGGTGGTGGCGAACTACGGCGCCAGCTTCGAGTGGGACGACGCGCTGCTCGACCGGCTGGTGGAGCGCTGCACGGAGGTGGAGAGCGGCGCGCGCAACATCGAGAACATCCTCAAGCGCGGCCTGCTCGCCGACCTGGCCGAGCGGATGCTGACACTGCGCGCGGAGGAGAAGGAGGTCACCAGCGTGAAGGTGACGGCGAGCGAGGATACCGAGTACGAGATCGAGCTCGCCTGACAAGGGTGCCGGGGGGTGCGGGCGGTCCGCTGCCACCTGAAACGAGGGCGGGGCCGGTGATCGCCGGACCCCTTTATGGAGACCAGTTATGCCGATCTACATCAAGTACGGCGCGATCAAGGGCGACGTGACGGCCGAGGGCCACAAGGGCTCGGACGGCTGGGTCGAGGTCAATTCGTTCCAGTACGGCATCGGGCGCGGCATCGCGAGCTCGACCGGCCGCAGCGCCGACCGCGAGTCGACCGCGCCGTCCGTGTCCGAGATCGTCGTCACCAAGCCGATGGACAACTCCTCCTATGCGTGGATGGAGCAGTCGCTGATCGGCGAGGGCGTCGTGGCCAAGGTCGACTTCTGCAAGACCGACAAGGGCAAGCTGGAAGTCTATGCCACCTACGACCTCGAGGACTGCATGGTCAGCGGCTATTCGGTCAGCAGCGGCGGCGATCGTCCCACGGAGTCGATCTCGATCAACTTCACCAAGATCACCTATGGCTTCACCGGCATGAACGACAAGAACGAGGCGGCCGACACGCCCAAGGTGAGCTACGACATCGCGACGGCGGTGACCGCCTGAACGGTTCGCACCGCGCGGGGGGTCCGCCCCCCGCGCGGCGCATCCCGGCACCCAGCGCATGGCTACCGGCTCGGGCACACCCAGGCTCCTGACCCTCACGGCGCTGGCCGGCGAGGCGGTGGACGACTACGACCTGATCGGCTTCCACGGCCGGGAGGCGCTGTCCGAGCCGTTCCTGTTCCACCTGGAACTGCGCGCGCACGAGGTGCCCGCGTCGCTGGGCGGCCTGGTCGGCAAGCCGGCCGAGTGGACGCTCTCCCACGCCAACCGCGAGCCGCGCCGGTTCGCGGGCCGCATCTACGAGGCTCGCCTGGGCGCCGGCGCCGAGGCACGTCCGACGATCCAGCTGGTGGTCAGGCCCGCCTACTGGGCGGCGTCTTACGCGCGGGGGCTCCATTTCACGCAGGACCGCAGCTCGCTGGACATTTTCGAGGCCGTGACCTCCTCGGTGCCCGGGCTGGTGCTGGACAAGCAGGCCACCGCGCAGAAGCGCGCCTACGCCGTCCGCTACGACGAGAGCGAGCTGGAGTGGCTGGACCGGCTGCTGGCGCAGGACGGCATCTTCTACTATTTTCCCCATGACGAGGGGGCCGGCACGTTCCACCACAAGATGCGCCTGGCGAACGCGGCCAGCGGCTACGCGGACGTGCCGGGCGACCTGACGCTGGCCTACGCGCACGGCGACGGCGAGACCATCGGCGCGCTGGGCCTGGACGTGGGCGCCAGCGCGGGCACGCGCCGCTTCCATGGCTTCGACCCCAACAAGCTCGACACGCCGTTCCGCGCCACCGCCACGGTCGCCAAGGCGTGGAGCTCGGTCTACGCGCACGGGCACGACGACCTGACCGGCGGGGCCGCGACGGCGGCGCAGGTGACGGCGCGGGGCAAGGCGCACACCGCCGCGGTCGAGCAGGCGGCCGAGCGCTTCTCGGGCACCAGCGTCGAGACGGCGTTCTTCGCGGGCGGGCGCGTGGCGCTGTCGTGGAGCGACGCGGGCGCGCCGGCCAAGGTGGTGCTGACCTCGGTCGAGCATTCGGCCAGCGACGACACGCGCGGCGGCGGCGGTGCCGCCTACTCCAACCGCTGGACCGCGATCGACGCCACCGTCCCCTTCAGCCCCCCCGTGCCGCCCGCGCGCCGCCGCGCCTACGGCCCCGTGCTGGGCGTGGTGAAGAACAGCGGCGGGGCCGAGGGCGAGGTGGTGGTGGACAGCCAGTCGCGCGTTCCCGTCACGATCAGCCAGGCGGTGGACGGCGACGCGGACAAGCCGTTCGACCCGTTCGTCTGGCTGCCGGTCGCGCAGCAATGGGCGTCCTCCACCCACGGCGCGCAGTTTTTCCCGCGCATCGGCGCGCGCGTGGTGGTGGACTTCCTCTACGGCGACCCGGACCTGCCCTTCGTGGCGGGCAGCTTCTACACGCCGTCGGCCGCCTATCCGTTCGATCCCGCCAGCAACGCGACGCAGACGGGCTGGCGGTCCAAGACGAACAAGAACGGCAAGATCAAGCAGGAATTCCTGTTCGAGGACAAGCCCGACGCCGAGGAGATCTATCTCTACACCGGCCGCAACTATCGCCGGCAGGTGGACGGCGAGGAGATCGGCACGATCGTCAAGGACCGCACCATCACGGTGGAGGCCAACCACGTCGAGACGGTGAAGAAGGACCAGACCGTCACGGTGGAGGGCGCCCAGACCGAGACCGTGACCAAGGACCAGACGGAGGAGGTCAAGGCCAATCGGGCGCGCAAGGTGGGCGGCAAGGAGGACGTGGCCGTGACCGGTGCGCGCACCGTCACGGTGGACGCCAAGAACACGCTCGAATCCAAGCAGGAGATCGAGATCAAGGTCGGCCCCTCCTCCATCAAGCTCTCCATGAGCGGCATCGTCATCAAGGCGCCCAAGATCGACATCCAGGCCGACGTGGCGCTGGCCGTGAAGGCCGGGGCGACGGCCGAATACAAGGCCCCCATCGTGCAGGTGAACGCGGACGCCACGCTGATCCTGAAGGGCGGCATCGTGCTGATAAACTGATGGCGAGCCCGGTCCCCAGCCAGTCCGCCCCCGGCCAGCCCACCGCCATCCCCCTGCGTTTCCAGCGCCAGGAGCTCCAGCTGCACGCCGGCCTGTCGGCGGCCGGGCTGGCGGCGCTGCCCGCGGTGGCGGGGCCGCAGGACCTGGTGGTGGCGCTGACGCAGACGGGCGCGCACGGCGACGCGATCGCCGCGCTCGCGATGATGCTGCCGCGCCGCCAGTCGGTGTGGTGGAGCTGCCTGGCCGTGCGGCTGATCCCCGACCTTTCGGCGCGCCCGGCCGAGCTGTTCGCGGTAGAGGCGGCGGAGGCCTGGGTCCACGGCCAGCGGCCCGAGGACGCCGAGCGCGCGCAAGGGGCGGCCGAGTTCTGCGCGCCCGACGCGGCCGCCACCTGGGCCGCGACGGCGGCCTTCTGGTGCGGCCCGTCGCTGGCGCCGCGCGGGCAGCAGCCGGTGCCGCCCGCCGCGCACCTGCCGGGCGTGGCGGTGCGCGCGGCCATGACGCTGACGCTGATCGAGCCCGCGGTGGCGGGGCGGCTCGCGGCCGCCGACCTGCTGACCATCGGCACCGCGCTGATGCACGGCGACCTGGGCCGGGGCGCGCAGGCGGAGGTCGCCGGGCGGCTGGCCGCCGCGGCGAACTGAGCGCGCCTCATGTGGACCCTGCTGCTCTCCCGCCAGGGCGACCCGCCCGGCACGTTCATCGACCGCCGCCAGATCGACAGCGGCCAAGTGAAGGTGGGGCGCAGCGCCGCCGCTTGCGACCTGGTGGTGCCCGACACGGCCGGCCACCTGTCGCGCGAGCATTGCGTGATCTCGGCGGTGGGCTTCGACCTGTTCGTGGTGGACACCAGCACCAACGGCGTGGCGCTGAACCAGCCCGGCCAGCGCATCGCGCCGCAGACGCCCGTCGCGGTCCGGATCGGCGACCGGCTGATCCTGGGCGACTTCGTGATCGAGGTGGCGAGCGAGGCGGGGGGCATGGGCGCGCAGCTGCACCAGGCCAGCGCCGCCGCCCCGGCCGCCCAGGGCTTTCACCAGCCCGACGCGTGGTTCGACGCGGGCGCGGCCGCCGCCGACCCGATCTGGGGCGCGGGGCCGGGCATGGGCGCGGGCGGGGGCAGCGCGGACGTGCACGAGTTCCTGGGGGACGCGATGCACGACTTCCTGGCCACGCCCGCGCGCGGCGGCGGAGGCCAGGCGCAGTCGTTCGACCCCTTCGGCGGGGCGTTCGGCGAGGCGTTCAGCAAGCCGATGCTGGCCCAGCCGGTGGAAGCGGACGCGAGCGCCTTCACCATCCCGGAGGACTGGGCCGCGCCCGCGGCCCCGGCCCCGATGGCGGCACCTCCGGTGCCGGCCGCACCCGACCCGTTCGCGGGGTTTCCGCCGCCGCCGGGCGGCGACCCGTTCGGTGCGTCCGACCCATTCGGGGCACCCCCGCCCTCCCCGGCTCCCGCGCCGGACCCGTTCGCCGGCTTCGCGCCGCTGCCGGACGGGGATCGCGACCCGTTCGCGGACTTCGTGCCGCCCCCCGGGGACGATCCGTTCGCCCGCCCCGCCGCCTCCCCGCCGTCCGAGGCGCCGGCCCCGCCGCCGCCCGGCGGCGACCCCTTCGCCTCCACGGTCCCGGCGCGGGGCGACGATCCGTTCGCGGCCTTCGCGCCCCCGCCGCCGGCGGACGATCCGTTCGACCTGCCCTCCGCGCCGCCCCCCGCCGCGCCGGCGGACGACCCGTTCGCGGCACCGGCCGCCCCCACCCCTGCACCGGCCGCCCCTGCAACGGCCGCCCCTGCCCCCGCCCCTGCCCCGTCGCCCACCGGCACGCCGCCGCCCGCGGATTGGGCGGCCTTCTGCGAAGGCGCGGGGATCGACGCGGCGGACCTGCGCACCTCGCCCGACACGATGCGGCGGCTGGGCGTGCTCTACCGCCAGGTGGTGCTCGGCCTGTCCGACCTGATCCAGGACCGCGCGGCCTTCAAGGACGAGTTCCGCGTGGAGCGTACGCAGCTCTCGTTCGGGCGCAACAACCCGTTGAAGCACCTGGCCCCGCTCGATTCGGCCAAGCTGCTGCTGGCCGACCCGCTGCCCGGCTTCATGGACGCCGAGGCCGCGGTGCGCGCGGGGCTGGAGGACGTGAAGCGCCACCAGCTGGCGCTGCTGGCCGGCGTGCAGCACGCGATGAAGACGGTGTTCGAGCGACTGTCGCCCGCCGAGGTGGAGCGCGTGATGGGCAGGGCCACCGCCAAGCGCGGCCTGCTCGGCCGCGGCGTCGACCCGTGGGCCGTGTACCGCACCATGTGGGAGGCGCTGCGCGCCGACGCGGCGTCCAACGCCGCCAGCGTGATGAGCGTCGCCTTCCGCGAGGGCTATGAAGCCTTCCTCCGGCAGGCCAAGGAAGCGGGATGACCTGGGAGAACAAGCCGATCTGGACGGAGGGCATGTTCCTCCGCCCCCAGCATTTCCAGCAGTTCGAGCGCTTCGTGGGCGCGCAGCTCGACGCGCGCGTCCGGCCGCTGGCGGGCCATGGCTGGGGCCTGTCCGCGCTCCAGATCGACGAGGGGCAGTTGAGGACGGGCCGGCTGGGGATCGTGCGGGCCGAGGGCGTGTTCGACGACGGCACGCCGTTCCGCGTGCCATCGGAGGCGGCGGCGCCCGTGCCGCTGGAGATCGGGCGCGACCTGCGCGACGCGACCGTCCACCTGTGCGTGCCTCAGGCGCGGGCCGGCGGCGCGGACGCGGCGCTGGACGCGGCGGCGCGGGCCGAGACGCGCTACCTGGCGGGCGAGTTCGAGGCGGCGGACGCGGTGTACGGCGCGCCCGCGCGCGTGGCGCTGAACGTGGGCCGGCTCCAGCTCAGCCTGCGGCACGAGGGCGAGGGGCTGGACGGCTATTCCACCGTGCCGCTCGCGCGCGTGATCGAGCGGCGCGCGGACGACAGCGTGTCGCTGGACGCGGGGTTTATCCCCACCGTGCTGGCCGCCGGGGCCAGCCCGACGCTCGCCGGCTTCCTGTCGGAGCTGGAGGGCCTGCTCCACCAGCGCGGCGAGGCCATCGCCGGGCGGCTGGGGACGCCGGGCAGCAAGGGCGTGGCCGACATCAGCGACTTCCTGTTCCTGATGGCGGTGAACCGCGCGGAGGCGATGGTGAAGCACCTCGCCGCCGTGCCGGGCGTCCACCCCAAGGATCTGTACGAGCGGCTCGCCGTGCTGGCGGCGGAACTCTCCACCATAACCCAGGCGAACAACCGCCCGCGCTTCGTGCCCCCGTACGCGCACCGCGACCAGCGCGCGGGGTTCGACGCGGTGATGGCGGACCTGCGCCGCTCGCTCAACGTGGTGTTCGAGCAGAACGCGGTGGCAATCCCGCTGGAGCTGAAGTCGTTCGGCATCCGGGTCGGCGTGATCGCCGACCGCTCGCTGTTCGAGGGGTCGTCCTTCGTGCTGGCCGCGCGCGCGGCGGTGGATACCGAGACGCTGCGCGCCAACCTGCCGCGCCGCGCCAAGCTCGGCTCCACCGACCATATCCGCGACCTGGTGATGCGCCAGCTGCCCGGCGTCGACATCTTCCCGATGCCCGCCGAGCCGCGCCAGATCCCGTTCCGCGCGAACACCGTCTATTTCTCGATCAACACCCGGCACGAACAGTGGCAGGCGGTGCGCACGTCGGCGGCGCTGGCGCTCCACATCGCCGGCGACATTCCCAATCTCGACCTCGAGATGTGGGCGATCAGGGGGGCGCAGCCATGAGCAACGAGCGCGGCAGTCCGCCGCCGCCGCCGACCGAGCGGACGATCATCCGCCCCGGCCGCCCCGTCGGCGCCCCGCCCGCTGCGGCGGTGCCCCCGCCCCCGGCGCAGCCCGCCGCCCCGCCTGCGCCGCCGCCCGCGGGCGGGAAGGCGGAGCGCACGGTGATCTCCCCCGGCCGGCCGCCCGCTGGCTTCCCGCCCCCGCCGGCCCCCGCCGGCTTCCCTTCCGCGCCCGCGCCCACCGCGCCCGGCTATCCGCCCCAGGCGCCGGCCTATCCGGCCCCTCCGGCCCCGCCCCCCGGCGGCGCGCCCGCGCGGCTGGACTTCGCCGACGCGGAGCCGCCCAGCTTCGGGCCGGAGCCGCTGGTGGCCGCCGCCAGCCGCCTGATCCACCTCTCCACGCGGCTGCGCACCATGGCGGTGGGACCCGACCTGGGGTCGCTTCGCCAGCTGATCGTGCGCGAGCTGGAGGCATTCAATACGCGCGCGCGCAGCCTAGGGCTGGAGCCGCGCTCGGTGCAGCTCGCCCACTACATCCTGTGCGCGTTCGTGGACGACGCGGTGATGTCCACGCCCTGGGGCGCGAACAGCCCCTGGTCGCAGCACAGCCTGCTCGCCGCCTATCACAACGACGTGCAGGGCGGCGAGCGGCTGTTCCAGTTCGCCGAGCGGATGGAGGCGGACCCCGCGCGCGAGCCCAGGCTGATGGAGCTGCTCTACCTCTGCCTTTCGCTCGGCTTCGAGGGGCGCGCGGCACTCGACCCGCGCGGGCAGAGCCTGCTCGGCCAGCGCCGCCAGCGGCTCGCCGCCGCCATCGCGGGCCAGCGCGGGCCGGAGGCCGCCGAGCTGTCCCCCCAGTGGCAGGGCGTGGAGGCGGGCGAAGGCCGCTACGCGCCGCGCGCGCCGCTGTGGGTGGTGGGCGCAGGCTTGGCGCTGGTGGGGCTGGCGATCTTCTCCGCGCTCCTCTTCCGCCTGTCGAGCGAGGCGGGCGCCGCGGTGGCCGCGCTCGACAAGACGGTGGGCACCGCCGTGGTGACGCCGCCGCCGCCAGCGCCCGAGACGGCGACCCCCACCTATGACCGGATGCGCGCCATCCTGGCGCCCGACGTGGATGCCGGACGGCTGGCGGTGCTGCGCGAGGGCAACGACATCGTGATCCGGCTGGTCAACCAGGGGCTGTTCGCCAGCGCGTCCGCCGACCCGGCGGGCGCGTGGCGCGACACGTTCGGCCGGCTGGCCCAGGCCGCCAACCTGACGCGCGGCCAGATGCGGATCGAGGGGCACACGGACGACCAGCAGATCCGCTCGCTCGCCTTCCCGTCCAACCTGCAGCTGTCCCAGGCGCGCGCCGCCGCGGTGGGCCGCGCGCTCCGTGCGGCGGGCCTCCAGAACGGCGACCGCCTGCGCACCGACGGCTACGGCGACGCGCAGCCCATCGGCGACAACGCGACCGACGACGGCCGGCGCGAGAACCGGCGCGTGGAGATCCGCGTCTCCAACGACGTCGCCTGGCGCTAGGGGGGCCGTGATGTCCAAGCTGAAGACGCTCTTCGCCGACCGCTGGTTCTGGCGCCTGGTGGGCGCCCTGATCGGCGGGCTGCTGATCTGGTTCGCGGGGCCGCTGATCGCGGTGGCCGACGTGCGGCCGCTCGCCTCCTGGGTGATCCGCCTGCCGCTGGCGCTGCTACCGCTGGTGCTGGTGGGCGCCTTCTGGTGGCGCGCGCGGGCGCGCGAGAGGAAGGCCAACGCCGCGCTGGTGGACGCGCTGGCCCCGCCGCCCGGCGCCACGGAGCGCGGCGAGTTGGAGCGCAAGCTGACCGACGCGCTGGCCATGCTGCGCACCGGGCGGCTGGGGCGCAACCGGTCCTACGTCTATCAGCTGCCCTGGTACGCCATCATCGGGCCTTCGGGCGCGGGCAAGACCACCGCGCTCCTCAACTCCGGCCTGGCCTTCCCCACGGCGGTGGCGGGCGAGTATCGCGCGCTGCGCGGCCAGCCCGACACGCCAAACTGCGACTGGTGGTTCACCGAGGACGCGGTGCTGATCGACACCGCGGGCCGCTACGTCACGCAAGGTGCGGGCGCCGACGACGCCGAGGGGTGGCGCGGCTTCCTGGAGCTGCTGCGCCGCCACCGGCCCTTGCAGCCGCTGAACGGCATCCTGGTGGCGCTGCCCGCCCCGGACCTGGCCGATCCCGTACGGATGCGCGGCCATACCGAGTCCCTGCGCGCGCGGCTGGGCGAGGTGGCGCGCGGGCTGGGTCAGGACCTGCCCGTCTACGTGGTCGTCACCAAGGCCGACCTGCTGCCGGGCTTCCGCGAGTTCTTCGCGCGCAACACGGACGCGGAGAACGCGCAGGTGTTCGGCGCCACCGCCGTCGAGGGCGGCGCGGAGGCCGACAGCGTGATGGCGGGCTTCGACGCGCTGGTGGAGCGCGTGTCGGGCCAGGTGGTCGCCCGGATGCAGAACGAGGCTGAGCTGCCGCGCCGCGCCGAGATCGCGGCCTTCCCGGTCCAGCTCGCCTCGCTGCGCCACGCGTTGTCCGCGCTGCTGGAACAGCTAGGCGCGGAGGGGCGGTTCGAGCATCCGGCGCGCGTGCGCGGCGTCTATCTCGCGTCGGGCACGCAGACGGGTAACCCGGTGGACCGCATCCTGCTGGGTGCTGGCGTCCCCGCGCTGGCGCCCGCGCACGGGGTTGGCAGCGGGCGCTCCTTCTTCCTGCGCCGCCTGTTCGCCGACGTGATCTTTCCCGAGCGCGGCCTGGCGCAGCGCAACCTGGCCGCCGAGAAGCGCCAGCGCACCGTGTACCGCGCGAGCGCGGCCGCCATGGCGGCGGCGTTGGTGGCCGCCATCGGCCTGTGGACGTACGGCTACTATAAGAACCGCGCGCTGATCGCGGGCACCTACGACGTGGTGGAGGCCTACAAGGCCACGGGCGCAACCCCCACGCCCGGCGGCGACCCCGACGTGGAGCTGGCGGCGCTCGGCGTGCTGGGCAAGGCGCGCGCCGACGCCGCCGACGCGTCCGACTTCGGGCTGGGGCTGGGCCAGGGCGGGCGGCTGGAGGGCGAGATCCGCGCCATCTACGGCCGCGAGCTCCAGCACCGGCTCACCCCCATGCTGGCGAACCTGGCGGCCGAGCGGCTGCTGGCCGACACGGCCAATCCGACGGCGCTCTACGACGACCTCAAGAGCTACCTGATCCTAGGGGGCAGAGGCCCGTTGGACCAGGGGGCGGCCGTCACCGCCTGGGCGCAGAGCGCCTGGGCCGCGCGCGGCGGCTCGTCCGACGCACAGCTCCAGGCGGGCGAGGTGGCGCGCCACACCCAGGCGCTGCTCGACTACGCGTTCAAGCCCGCGGTCATCGACGGCGGCCGCGTGGAGGCCGCGCGCGCCGTGATCCGCGCCCAGCCCGCGGCCGTCCGCGTCTACGGCCGTCTCAAGAGCGAGGCGCTGGCGGGCGCTGACGCGCTGTGGTCGGCGCGTGACAATGCCGGGCCCCAGCCTACCGCCTTCTTCGAGGAAAGCGGCGCCTTCGCGCCCGGCGCGGGCGTGCCCAAGCTGTTCACGCGCGCCGGCTACGAACGCACCTTCCTGCCCGCGCTCGCTGGCGGCCCGGCGCTGCTCGACGAGGAGCGCTGGGTGGTGGGCGACGTGGCGCGCACCACGGTGGGCCCGGCCGAGCTGGGGCGGCTCAAGGTCGACCTGCAACGCCTTTATTTCGACGAGTTCCTGGCGCGCTGGCGCGATTACCTGGCCGCGATGAAGCCCAAGCCTTCGGCGAACCTGGCGGAGGCGACGCAGCGTCTGCGCGACGGGTCGGGTCCCTTGTCGCCGCTGCCGCCGCTGATGCGCGCGGTGGCGACCGCCACCGACATGACGCCCGGCCCCGTCAAGGCGCCCGCGCTGCCCGGCGGTCAGGCCGGTGCGCTGATGAAGGCGGCGGGCCTCGGCCCCACGGGCGACGACCCGCGCGCCGCCGCCGCCCGCGCCTTCGCGGCGCTTCGGCTGTTCGTGGGCAAGCCGGGGGCGCCCGGCCCGCTCGACGCGGTGCTGACGCAGATGGGCCAGCTGGCGGACAAGCTGAGCGTCATCTCGGTCCTGCCCGGCGGCGGGGGCGCCACGGCTGCCGACGCCAGCCTGGCGGTGAAGGCCGCGGTGGCGCAGCTGGAACAGGCGGGCGCCACCATGCCCGCCCCCGCCGGCCCGGTGGTGCAGGGCGTGGCGGGTGCCGCGTCCCAGGCGCTGGGCGGGGCGCGGCAGGCGCAGGTGGGTTCCGCCATGGGCGCCAGCTTCGGCCCCGCCTGCCACCAGGCGCTGGACGGCGCCTTCCCGTTCAAGGCCGCATCGGCCACCGACATCCCCGTGCCCGACTTCGTGCGCTTCTTCGGACCCCAGGGCGCCTATGCCAACTTCGTCGCCAAGGACCTGGCGGGCTATGTCGACACGTCAAAGCCCCAGTGGGAGGCGCTGCCCAACGCCGCCGAGATCGGCGTGACGCCCGCCACGGTGGGGGCGTTCCAGGCGGCGCAGGACGTGACCCGCGCCTTCTTCGCCGCCGACCCCTCGACGCCGCGCCTCAGCTACCAGGTCGAGCCCGTGGCGCTGGCGGGCGCGAAATCGGTGACGCTCACGGTGGACGGCCAGACGCTGCGCTTCGACGGCAAGGCGGCGATCCCCGCCACGTTCGACTGGCCGGGTGCGGGCGGCGCCAGCGTCGCGTTCGAGGGGGTCGCCGGCGAGCCGCGCGCCTTTCCGGGCAACTGGGCGGTGTTCCGCCTGATGAAGGCGGCCGCCGCGCGCTCGGCCGGCTCGCCCAGCACGGCGACCGCCAGCCTGTCCCAGGGCCCTGCGCGCTTCGACTTCCGCGTGCGCACCTTCACGGGCGTCAACCCCTTCGCGGTGGACCCCTTCGCCAAGGTCGCCTGCCCGGCCGCGGTTCCGGCGACCCCGGCCTGAGCCGGGGCTCCACCTACCCCTCCAGCAGCGCGCTGGCGCCGACGAACGCCACCACCGCCGTCGCCTCCGCCACGCCGACGCCGGCCTCCGCCGCCAGCGTCGCGATGTCGCGCGTGCCGTCGAACAGCAGCATGAAGTCACGCACCGCGCCGCTGGCCGGGGCCACGCCCTGCTCCAGCGTGGCCAGCCGCTCGTCGCCGCGCTCGATCTGCGCGCGCGCGAGCCGGCTCAGCCGCGGCCGCTCGGAGAAGGCGGGCGGCGCGTCGGGACGGAAGGAGAGCGCCACCGCGTCGGTCAGGAACAGCTCGGCGAAGCTCTGGAGCTGCTCCGGGCTCATGCCGGCCAGCGGCAGCCGGCCGGGGCAGCGTCGCCCCGCCTCGACCAGGATGGTGGACGCGCGGTTGTCGCGCACGTCGAACCCCCGGCTGCCGCGCGCGAAGCGGCCCGGTTCCGTCCGGCGCGCGTTGGACCAGAGCCACAGCGGCTCCAGCCGCTCCAGGTCCAGCCGGCGGTCGATGGCCACGTCGTCGCGCACGAACAGGCTGTGGCGGAAGAAGGCCATGTCGCGGTAATCGTCCGCCTGCATCCGGCGGACCAGCGCCGCCTGGTCCGTCTCGCCGCCGAAACCGTGGACGTCCGCCTTGTGCAGCGCGTCGTTGAGATAGGCCAGGCCCACCGCCTTCATGGCGCCGACCACGTTCTCCACCGTCTGCGGCTCGTAGAAGCCGCCGAACTCGTCGTGCGCCAGCAGCGCCTCGGGCCGGGTCAAGAGCTCGCGCGCATAGGCGCGCAGCGTCTTGCGGAACGCCTCCTGCCGGGTCTCGGCCGGCGTTTCCATGTCGCCGTCCGCATAGGCGCGCAGCGCGGCCATGGTCTTGTCGAAGCGCACGCGGTCGTCGGGCTCCGGTCCCACCTCGGCCGCCATCATGCCGCGCAGCGTCTGGCCCAGCGCGTGGCCGGGCAGCGTGTTGTAGCTGATCGCGGCGACGCCGTTCGGCGACAGCACGCGCCCCACCAGCACGCGCAGCGCGTCGCGAACGGGATCGGGCACCCAGGCGTAGACGCCGTGCGCGATCACGTAGTCGTACTGGCCCTCCAGGTCGTGCGCCGCGTCCAGCAGGTCGCGCTGCTCGATCCGGACGTTGGCAACGCCCGCCGCCCGCGCCAGCGCTCGGCCCTGCTTCACGGGCCCCGGCGCCACGTCGAAGGTCAGGCAGTCCGAGCGGGGGTTCGCGGCGGCGAAGGCGAGGAGGTTGCGCCCGTCGTTGCCGCCGATCTCCAGCACGCGCGCCGTCTCGATGGGCGGCGCGTCGATGCCGTGGAGATGGGCCATCACCCGCATCCGGTTGGGACCCATGTGCGCGAACACGCCCGACGGATAGGCGATCCGGTCGTAGCGGGTCGGCCCGCCCGCGCCCGTCTCCGCCCCCGTCTCCACCACCGCGCTCAACCCGTCACCCGCGCGGAACCCAGGCCCCCGCAGACGCCATCGCTCTCGACCATCGCCCGATCCCCCCTGTACTTCGTCTATACTGGGCGCGATCGTCCAACGCGACTTGCACGCCCGGCCGCGCGCCTATCACCCGGCGCGGAGCCGTACAACGCCGCCTCCTTCCCGGGCGGGCTTCCCGCGCGGTCGGGGAGCCGGTAGACGGGCCGGGTCCGATGCGCTTCCCCCGTTCCCTGACGGCGCTCGCCGCCCTCGGCCTCGTCTGGACCTCGCTCGGGTCCGCGCCGGCGGCCGCCCAGTCGATCCTGCGTGACGCGGAAACGGAGTCGCTGCTCAACGACATGTCCGCGCCGCTGATCCGCGCGGCGGGGCTCTCGCCGCGCGACGTGCGCATCGTGCTCATCAACGACGACTCGATCAACGCCTTCGTGGCCGGCGGCCAGGCGGTGTACGTCCACTCGGGCACCATCCAGGCCGCCGACAGCGCCAACGAGGTCCAGGGCGTGATCGCGCACGAGCTGGGCCACATCGTCGGCGGTCACGTGGTGCTGGGCGGGCGCGCCGCGTCGGAGGCGACGGGCATCTCCATCCTGTCGCTGGTGCTGGGCATCGCGGCAGTGGCGGCGGGCGGGGGCGAGGCGGGCGCGGGCATCCTGGCCGCCGGCCAGCAGGCCGCGATGGGCAAGTACCTGGCCTTCTCGCGCCAGCAGGAGACGTCGACCGATTCGGCGGGCGCGAAATACCTGAACGCGGCCGGCATCACGGGGCGCGGCTATCTCAGCTTCTTCAAGAAGCTGACGCAGATGGAGTATCGCTACGGCATCAGCCGGCGCAACCAGTTCATGCTGGACCACCCCGTCTCCTCGGAACGCATCGCCAACCTGACCGAGACGCTGGATAGCGCGCCCACCTGGAACAAGCCGTCCGACCCTGCGCTGGAGGAGCGGTTCAAGCGGGTGCGCGCCAAGCTCAACGGCTATCTGCTGCCCGTGCCGCGCGCGCTGGCCGACTATCCCGCGACCGACCAGAGCGTCTACGCCCGCTACGCGCGCGCCTATGCCTATCACCGGGGCGGATACCCGGAAAAGGCGGACGCGGAGGCCGACGCGTTGGTCCGTGCCCAGCCCGGCAATCCCTATTTCCAGGAGATCCGCGGCCAGATCCTGCTGGAGGCCGGCCGGCCGCGCGAGGCGCTCGCCCCCTTGCGGCTCGCGGTTGAGGAGTCGCGCATGAGCCCGCTGATCGCCACCACGCTGGGCCACGCGCTGATCGCGACGGAGGACCCGGCCAATTATCCGGAGGCGCAGCGCGTGCTGCGCGTGGCGGTGGGCCGCGACGACCGCAACCCCTTCGCCTGGCAGCAGCTGGGCACCGTGTACGAGCTGACGGGCGACACCGCGCGCGCGGCACTCGCCACCGCCGAGCGCGCGCAGATGACGGGCGACCAGCGCACCGCCGTGGCGTCGGCCCGCTATGCCATGGCCAACATCCCCGCCAACAGCGCCGACTGGATCAGGGCGCAGGACATCGCCATGACGTCCCAGGACGCGGCCGCCGCCGAGCGGAAGCGCCGTTGACCCGCCTGCTCCCGATCCTGACCGCGCTGCTCGGCGGGCTGGCGGGCGGGGCCGGCGCGCTGGCGCTGGATCGCGCGACCGACGGCGGGGGCGGGGGCGGCGCCCCCGTGCGCGCCTATCTGCTCGAACACCCGGAATTGATCCCGGAGGCGATGGAGCGGCTCCAGGCGCGCGAGGGG
>Ga0325400_1000041_pt1 | contig 69573 bp, 117 predicted proteins | sample PopdelMetagenome_2_FD_205662 | JGI IMG/M metagenome (GOLD analysis project Ga0325400, IMG submission 205662) | Populus deltoides microbial communities from Bellville, Georgia, United States - Xylem-PdKOR-R1 | ecosystem: Host-associated > Plants > Phyllosphere > Stem > Wood/Secondary xylem... | reverse complement strand
GCGGCGCGCGGGCCGCCCCCCCCCGCCCCGCCCCCCCCCGGCCCCCGCGGGGCGGGGGGGGGCGGGGGGCGGGCGGCCGCCCCCCCCCCCGGAAGAAGCGGCAATCCGCTGGCTCAGTCGTTCTAGCCACAGCCCGATCGCGAACACGCCGATGAAGGCGAACAGCCGAGTGATCTCCGGCACGGCGGCGCAGGCTTCGGCCGTCATGACAGCCGGCCTTTCGGCTGCGCCATATCGGCGACTTTGCGCGCGGAGACAGCGCCGCGGTGGACGGCCCGACGCACCTTCATCTCCGAGGTGCCGAACATCATCAGGCAGGTGGTCAGCCACTCGACCGCGTCGAGGTGGATTTCCTCGATCTCGTCCGAGGACATCTCGGGCTTCATGGCATCGCGGGCGACGCGCTTCAGCTCGTTGATGAAGGCGTCGCGGGCGGCCGTGTCGTAGAAATCAGCCATGATCGCCCTCCGTCTTGTCCTGGCCAGCGGCGAGGGCCGCGAGAACGATGTCTCGGCAGCGGCGCAGGTTGGACGCCTCTTCGCTGTCGATGGTCGTCTGGTAGCTACTGTAGCCGCTGTCTGCGCGGGCAGCCTCGGCGGCAGCCTTCAGCGCCTTGTCTCGCGCCTCCACCTCGGCGGAGAGGCGGGCGACATCGGCTTGGGCGGCCTTTGCGTGGTCGCGCCAGTTGTCCACGATACCGGCCAGCTCGGAGGCCCGCAGGGCTCCCTCAGCCTCGCCGCGGGCGCGAGCTTGATTGCCGACCTCGACTACGGCGGCGGCAAGGTCGCCCCGCAGTCGTTCGCATTCCGCCCGCGCCTCATCCCGCTCTGCCACCGCCTGCGCAGCGGTGTCGGCTTGAGTGAGGGTTTCGGCGAGGGGGCCGGCGATCAGGGCGTCGGCACGCCACTGCGCCTGCTCCCGCACGACGTAGTCGCTGTTCTCCATGATGAAGGAGGTCAGCCGCTCCCGCAGCCCCTCGCGATCAGCGGCGGTCGTCATGGGCTTGCCCTCTGCTTGATGTGATACAGTCCCGCCCCTCTTCTCCGCACATTCTTTTAAATGTGGTCGAGTTTAGCTCGGTGGTTGTTCCAACAGCCCACGAAGCGCCAAAGTCTTTTTTCAAATTCTCACATGCGGCTTCACTTGTTGTTATTATGTACTTCTTCGTTGGAGGACCAAAAGACAGAGCCCCGTAGACGGCAAGCACACAGATCGTAACCATACCCTCAGCCCTCCTGCTTTGAGGCGCCCGCGTCGGCGGAGGTGGGCTTCGGAGGGGCGGAGTGAAGTTCGGCCCGGATGGACAGCTTCATCAGCAGCGCTTTTTTCAGCCGGCTGATTCCGGCGTTGAAATCGCGCGCCTCCATGAGGCGTTCGCCTGCGGCGTCATGGGAGGGGCAGTAGACCTCGTCTGCGACTTGGCAGATGTCTTTCTCCGACAGCCCGTCCCCGCCCGCGGTCTCTGCCCCTGTCGGGGCGGAGAGGATGGATCGGGCTTCGTCCAGATCGCCAACCGTGATGCCGACCGTGCGATAGCGCCAGCCCGTGCCCTGGCCCTCGTTCTTCACGGCGACATAGAGATCGCCCTTCACGAGCCCGTCAGGGGGAAACTCGGCAAGCGAGCGCGAGGCGGCGGCCATCCTCTGAAGGATCTCCCGACCCCCGCCCGCCGCGGGCTCGGGTGCGGCGGGAGCGGCGGAGACCTTCGACAGCAGCAGTTCGCCAAACTCCGACAGAAGTTCTTCGATCTCGGGCCTGTGGTAGCCGTTCCTGCGCTGGAACTCCGCAAGCGCCTCCTCCACCGCCCCGCCGCTGACCAGAGGGGTGTCTGCCCGGCCGGAGGGGGTGGAGGTGATAGCGCTGAGCACAAGCGTGACGGCGTGCCCAGCGCTCGCCGGCTGCTCTGCCTCCGGGATCAGCGAAGTCAGATAGGTTAGGTTGTGGGCGAGGGCCGTCCAGTCGTCGGGGTCGATGGTCTGTAGCGGCGTACCGCCATCGGCCGTGTTGTCGGTCAGCGTCCATGCCGCGCGCACGACCTCGCGCGTGGCTTCGCAAAGCCGCCGCACGCTCTCCGGCACGACAACCGAGGGCACGGCCGGTGCTGCAAGGGCGGCGAGGATTTCGGTCTCGTGCTCGGCGACGAGGAAACCGAGAGCGGCCGCGCTGTCAAAATCCGAGCCGCGACGGGCGCGCATCGCGTCGAGCGCTTCGCGGATGGCGTCGGCGGTTGCGGTTCGCACGCTCTCCGGCACTCCGACCGGGGCGAGGGCGGCATGCTTTAGAGCCGCGGACGCTACTGACTGAATGTGATCCAGAGCATCGTTACGCACGAGCGCCTTCGAGGCAGCGAAGTCTCGGATGAGCGTCAGCGTCGCCACAACGTCCCGGAAAGGAGGCTGTCCCGGCGTCGTCGCCGCATCGGATGCGGAGGCCGGAGACCGCGTGGGGGTGGGGGCGGTCATCGGGCGGCCTCCCCGGTCTGGACGGCCCGACTGTGCTCTTCGTGGGCAGCCCGCTTGGCCATCTCCAGCGCTAGGCCCGCCTCGTGCCGCTCGGGTGACCACGGCCATCGGGTAGCGATGGCCTGAGCGCGCGGATACTCGGGGTCGGCGGCCCATTTTTTGTCGATAGCGCGCTTGGCGATAGCCGCGTTGATCTCGGCTGCCCATGCGAGTGCCGTCCAGAAGTCCGGTGCTGGATAGACATCGTCCGGCCCTTGGACGTTGATACACCAGAGGTCGTGTTCGGGCTCGGCAGCCTGCGCAGGCGTAGGCTCCAAGGTTACGCCGTATGAGGCCATGCCCACGGCGGTGACGAACCCGCTGTGGCCGCTCGACAGCATGGTCTGTACGAGCCGCGTGCCGAGGGCGTTGCCGCCGTCACCGACCTCTCTAACGCGGTCGAACAGCTCGGAGGGGTCGAAGGCGAGCATCAGCTTCACCTTCAGACGTTCGGAGACCGCAACGGCCTCCATGCTAGAGTTCGTCATGCGCGGGGCTCCTGCGTCAGGGTCAAGGATTGATCGGGGGAGGAAGAGGCCAAGGCGTCCTGGCCGATGAGCGCCGCAACAGCGTCCTCCAGCTCGGCGAGACGCTCGGCGCAGGCTTGGTCGTCACACCACTCGACGGCAGCGACGAGCACGCGGGTCTTGGCGGCTTCGGAGCGGTCGCCCTTCGGCTGGAAGCGGTCAGTCGGTGCAAGCGCAGTCAACGGACTCCTCCCCGGCTTCGAAGGGCATCGTCGTCTGGCTCTGCACGGCGGCCAGCAGCTCGGCGTAGCCGGGGCGATCTTTGCGGAAGTGCCGCACGCTCATCTGACGGGTTTCGACGGACACGGTCCTATCGTCGGCTTCGCGCTCGCGCTCGATCCACCACTCGGCCAGTTCGGGGCGCGCCCGCATGATGCCTTCGATGGTCGCCCGACTCTTCAGGAAGCACAGATCGCAGTTGCCGAGCGGCGTCGTGCCGTTCACGGTCGGAAGGCGTAGGTCGAAGGGCTGTGCAGCCCACCACGTGCCGACATCCGCCTTCGCTACGCCGGCCTCAGCCAGCGGCATGCCGGTCGCCCAACGCTCTTTGCCCTTCTCGTTTGCCGCGTGCTGACGGGCGACGCGGCGAGGCTCGTCCGCGCGCAGTCCGATGACGCTGTGCCAGCGATCGTAGCCCAGCACTTTGTGCATCAGCGCCTTGAAGCGCCGGATCTTCATCTCGGTCGTACAGAACCGGATGACCGGGCTCGGCAGCATGCCCGACTTGCTGCTGCGGATGACGGCGACGAACGGCTCGCCGTTGCGGCTGGCCTGCTCGTAGCTCGGAAAGCGCGTCTTGTTCGGGGCGCTCGGGTCGAACTCAACCCAGATGATGCGGACGCCCCACCGCACCGAACACTCGCGCACGAATTCGAGCGTCTCCGGCATCTCCCGGCCAGTGTTGGCGAAGGCGACATGCACATCCGCCGGCAGTGTGCCGCCATGCGCGTCGAGGATGTGCTTCAGCATATAGGCGGACGTGCGCCCGCCGCTGAAGCTGATGAGGGCCGGGCCCTGGATGAGGTACGGGTTGCTCACAGCCCACCCCCATGAGGTTGATCCCCGCTCGGGGCATTGGTGGAGGGGGTGGGGGTGTCGCAGACGGGCCCATTCGCGAGGCGCAGGAGCACGTCGGCGTGGCAGGGGCCGGAGCCGCACCAGCACGCGAGGTTCTTGCCCCGCAGCTCGACGAGGCTCCGAGCAATTTGCTCCCGCGGCGGAGCTGGTCCGCCATCGTTCTGGGGCAGCGCCTCGCCGGCTATGGCGGCGCGCGCCCACTCATCGAATAGATCGACGGCGTGCCGAACGTCGCGAACCACCGCACCGGCATGCGGCCCGTGGGCGAGGATCATGCCGGGACGGTAGGGGTTGCCCCAGTCAGTCGTGCGATCGACCTTCACCGCGGGCAGCCCGTTCACCGCTCGGCTGTGTGCCTGGAGCGAGAACCCGGCTCGCCGGCTGAGTTGAAGCCGCACGGGACGCACCGCGCCCGTCCCTTCCTGATCGGGGGTCATGGCGTGGAGCCCTCCGCGCCGGGTCGATGGGTGGGGGATGGGGTGAGGCTCACAGCACACCCCCTGGCGTGCGCGGAGGTGTTTGCCTTGGGTGAATGACACTCTTGTCGTTGCGGCTGGCAGCAAGATCGTCGGCGCTGCGAACTGAGAAGATCTCGGAAAGTAACTTATTGACCGTCTCGTGTAGTTCGAGCCGCAGCTTGTCCTTGAGGGATCCGGCGACGTTGACGACGTGCTGCTTCATCTCGCCTTGGAAATCGGCCGCCACAAGTTGCGACATCATCCATTCAGCGCGAGTCGTTCTATCGCTATAAGTGTTTGTGGTTGGCTTGCCATGACGATCAACAAAGGTATTCCAGTAGCCGCCGATCTGCTTCTCAAGCTCTTTACGGATAGTCGTCTTTTCGCCGACCGGCTGTCCAAAGGAAGTGACCGCCTGATACTCACGGTCGAAGCCATCTCGCACCATCGCGTCAATAGCCTCAGTAACACGAGTGTCTACAACCTCTGAGAACAGTTTCGAGATGCGCGCATCAACGGCCTGCCGAACTTTCGACCAAATTCCGTCATCGCTCATGATCTCTGTCGCGACTTGTTTGACGATTGCAGCTTCAATAGACGCCCGATCAAGTTCCATCGCATATCTCCATTATATCCGAAAAGATGAGTAAATGAGGGCCGCGCTCATCGTCCCCCCTCCAATGCATCCGCGCTGCGCTTGAGGGCGCGGCAGGGAGGGGTGGCGGCCAGCGCGTCCAGGCGGGCCAGCAGAGCGCGAGCGCGGTCGGCGAGCAGGTCGGCGCTGTCGATAGGGCGCCCGAGTTCGGCCGCCGTCTCCATGCTATTGATCGCGGAGTCGAGCGCCGTCAGCGCGTGCTCGGCCGCGCAGTAGCCAGCGCGAGCGTAGCCGGCCGACATACCGGTCTCGAACGGTGTAGACGACTCGGCGGCAGGGGCGCGGAACGGGGCGTTCATGCCACGAAGCTCCCGACTTCGGCGTAGCCGGTGTTGGCGGGGACGCGGGCCGGGCGAGCTTCGATCAGGAAAGCCGGATGCTGATCGCGGAAGCTCTCGGCGGCGCGGTAGGCGAAGTCGTTGGCCTGCATGGCGCTCGGGAGAGGATCGGAGATGAACCAATCCTCGTCGGGCAGGATGTCGTGGCCGGACAGCTCGCGGACGACGACGAAGGCCTTGCCTTGCGGGCGCACCGTGTAGGTGGCGCGGTGTTGATCTTGAGAGGGCATGGCTCAGCGGGCCTCCGCTTCGGCAGCGGCAATGGCGGCGTCGTAGAGCCCAAGGACAGCTAAGTGCCCCTCGCAGTTGTTGACACTAGAGACACTGTCAGTGCAATAAAGCTTCCGGGAAGCTTCGATCAAAAGCTCCCACCCATCAACATTGAGGCCGCCTGTGCCGCTTTCAGCAGCTAGGGCTCCCAGAGCGCACCAAGACACCGCCTCAGGACTTTCTGCAAAACAGGCCGTGCCGTCGGCGGTCCTTGCCATATAACCAGTCGTCCAATTCTTGCGGTCAGCTATCCGAGCGCGGGCGGACCGCAGGATGTTGGCAGTTGCCATCACGCCCTCCCGCTCGCGAGACTCGGGCTCACGGCCCAAGCAATGCCGCAGACGATGACGAGCACCGCGACAGGCAGACCGAAGCTGACCAAGGCGAGGATGGCGTCGGTAGATAGGGTCAGGTCGTCAGGCGACAGCATGGGAAGCCTCGGACAGTTCGGGGCAGGAAAATTGCTCAGCCTCCGCAGCGAAGCGCTCACGGGTCGCGAGGAAGACAAGTTCAGCGAGGCCGAAAATCAGCAGCGGGCAGGCGCCGAAGAAGCAGGCGTAGAAGGGGCCGAGGTCAGGCATTGGGGGACTTGACCGCCGCGCCGTACTCGCCCAGCATCTCGTTCATCGTCGCCTCGGAGACGATGTCACCCGCGGCGCGCACGCTTTGAACGACGCCGACAAGGCTGGCGATGTCGGCCTCGATCTTGTCCAGCGGCCTGCGCTCGGAAGGGGCAGCGTCGCGCTCGTCACGCAGCACATCCATCTGACGCCAGAGCGCGGACCACACGACTTGAGCGGCTTCGGCGGTCAAGTCGATCTGCCCGACGCAGCGCTCGATCTTGGCGCGCAGATGGGTGGCGTAAGGCTGGCCGCTGTCGAGGTCGCGCACCCAACCCGAGCGGATGACGGGATCGTCGGGGCAGCGGGCGTTGTGTTCAGCAGCGACCATGCGCGAGGTGGAGAGCGCCGCGGTGGCAGCCTCGCCCGGTGCTCCGCCGACGCGCAGCACCGTCAAGAAGCTATCGATCAGCTCGGCGCGAAGCACGTGATCGAAGAAACTCGAACCGGCCGGTCGTTCGCCGGGTCGGGCCTGAAGCTCGCGGGCCTTCTCCCATTCGGACAGCGAGCGGTCGGTCAGCTCGCGCATGGCGACGAAGACACGGTTGCGCGCGGGAGCGCTCAGATCAGCGAGCCAGCCGACGCAGATGGGGGTGCGGGCAGGAGCGTTCATTACGCAGCCCGCCCAATCGGAGCCGCAGAGCCGTAAGCCATGGCGTCGGCTTCGGCGTGATGATCGTCGAGAGCGGCGGCGTCCTGCTCGGCACGGAGGCGGTCAGCGACTTCGAGATCGCGGATGTGATCGAGCGCGTCGCCGCGACTGCCGATGTCCTCGTAGCCCTCTACCGGGCCACGCTCGTCATAGATGCAGAAGCTGTCGGTGAGCAGGTTCTGGTGGACGGAGTAGGCGGGGGAGGGGGCAGCCATGGCTCAGTCCGCCCGCACGCGGCGCTCAAAGGCGCGTAACGCGACCTCTTCAAGGCGCTTCTCTTCGGCCTTCTGCTCGGCAACGAGCCAGTCGGGGCAGGCGCCCCCGTTCTTGCCGTAACCTGTCTTGCCGCCGGCCACGAGGCCGACGCGCTTCAGGTGGACGATCTTGCGGTCAATGTAATCGGGGGCGGACATCGGCGGGCCTCATCGCGAGTGGCGATGAAGGGATCATATACACAGATTGGGGATACGCAAGTCCGAAGTTCACAATCTGTGTATTTTTGTGCGCCGACCGTACGGAATAGGACCGAGCGGCCCTTGAACCGATGTTGCCATGATGTTCTTATATGGCTTCAGGCGGGGCTACGCATGGCTGAGGACGCAGAGCCGGAAATCTCACTTAGCGAGCGGGATATGCGCGCCCTGGCGATGGAGCTGGCGCTACAGCTCCCCCGCAACCCGCGTGACGCCGAGTACGTAATGCGGTTGATGCAGGTTGGTTACGATTATTTCCTAGCCGCCCCGGTTGAGAAGCCGGCGGCGGACACGAAGGTGCTCAGGCCGAAATTTTCGAAATGACGCGCTTCTTGTTCGTGCGCGTGCCGGGGTCTTGGCAGCGCTCAAGCGTTTCGCGCGTCTCCGGCGGCACGCCAACCCACGAGCCATCCATGACCCAGTCGCGGGTGATCCCGTGAAGGTTCTTGAGCTTCGCTAGAACCGGATTGCTCGGCGGACTGCGACCCTTCTCGTAGTGGTTCCACCCCTGCGCCGAGATGCCGACCCGCGCCGCTATGGCGACCGCAGTCGGCCCATAGGCGACGCGGATGACGCGAACGCGGGCTGCGATTTCATCGAGATGGGTCTTGGACCACGAGACCTGCGGCATGCACGCATTTTCGCAGACCGCAGAAAAGCTATCCATCAACATGCTGTGTCTCTTGTCATATACCCAAACTGTGTATATGAGAGGGATATGGAGCCGTTGGACACCACCTCTGCCGTCATTGACGCCCTCGGCGGAACGGCTGCTGTCGCCCGTCTGACGGGGCGTTCGATGCAGGCCGTGTCCAACTGGCGCGAGCGCGGGTTCTTCACCGCGCCGAGCTTTGACGCGATCAGCGGCGCGCTCGCTGACAAGAGGCTCGCGGCTGCGCATCGGCTTTGGAGGTCGGTTCCGCCGTCTGCGATTAACGCCGAGCCCGCGAGGGCATCGGCATGACCCGCCAGACCTGCACCCGCCTCGCCCTGCTAGGCTCTGTCATCTCGGCGCTGATCGTCTTCACAGCCGCCGTTGAGGGCATCGTGGCTCTCCGTGCTGCTGCATCTCGCGGCGATCTCCACGTCATGCAGTGGGGAGGCGAGCGGTGAGGTTCGTTAGATCCATCGCGCTCTGGGCACTGGCTGTGGTCGCGTTGGGATTCACCGGCATCGGCCTCGGTTTTCTGATGGGCGGGTTGCACGACTGGTTAGTGCAATCACAGGGCGTAACTGATGGGCAGGCGATGCTCATCGTCCTGACGCTCGCACTGGCCATCGCCGGTGCCGCTGGCGGCACAGCCTTTGAGGCCGGTCGCCGATGACCGCCTCACCCCTCCTGCACCAGCCAACGGTAGCGCCGTATCAGCGCGCGCATGCGCGGGTGCCTGTTCTTCGCCGACTGCCTGCCAGGGCTCTCGGCGTCACCTGCTCGGTCGGTTGGGTTTTGCGTCCGACCGAGACTCTGAAACCCTGTGGGTTTCTCCTCCCTGACTTGCGGGCTGCCCTGCCAGGGGCGGCCCGCCTTCTCGGGAGTCTGTTTCGCGCTCGATCCGGTGCCAGCCGTTCGAGCTTCGTCGTGCCGTGCCGTGCGTCCCCGCTGCGTCTCAACGGGATTTCCTGAAATGTCCGCCGCCTCCTTCACCGCCGGGCTCTCCATGGCCGCTGCTTCGATGCACACAGCATCGGAGAACACAGTGCGAAAGTCTGGGCGAAAAGCTCGAAACCATGGGGCCTTCGATACCCAACTTTGGGTGAGCGAATGGCGCCGCCTGCATCCCTCGAAGCCGGTTGCTACTGTGGCCGACGCCATCGGTGCGCCGTCCCGCACCGTCGAGAAATGGTTCAACGGCGGCTCACCGGCCCTGCGCTGGGTCGGCCCGATCTTCTGCGCCTACGGCGCGACCTTCGTCGCAGCCGGCATGCGCAACGCCCCGTCGTGGCTGCGGGAGGCCAGCCGCCGAGAGCAGCGCGAGCGCTTGGCGCTCATGCAGCAAGCCCTTGATGCCGAATTCAGCGATCTTGAGTACGCGGAGTGTGAGCCGTGATCTTTCTACGCGCCATGTGGAAACGCCGTCGGGCGTTCAAGCTTCGCGAACATGCTGAACATCTGCTGCGTCGCGCCTTCGGCATGAAAGAGCAGGCGCGAGCCCTCCAGAAGCAGGCTGACGATCTCGATGTCGAGGTCACGCTGCTGGAGATGCGGGGCCGGGAGCGTGCGCGATGAGCCGTTTCCGCGTCACCGACGCCGCCCGCGAGCAGATTCTGGCCCTGGCCGACGCCGGCCATTCGGCAGTCGTCATCGCCGACGAAATCGGCTGTCACGAGCTGACGATCTGGCGCGTCGCCAAGGGGCGACTAAAGGCCAAGCCTGGACCGAAGCCGATGGATCGGGCCCGGATGCGTCGGCTGGTCGAAGCCAATCGCGTAGCAGAGCGCGGGCAACGCAACGAGATCGCCCGCCGCTTCGGCCTGAAGGACCGGCACAGCCTCGCCGGGTCGGCCTGGTACGCGCGCAAGGTGTTGGCCGCGGAGGCGCGGGCATGAGTGCCGGGCAATTCGATCGCCTAGATGCCGACCGCATCGCGCTCCTGCGCGAGCTTGCCGCCGAGGGCTACGGCGTCGGCGAGGCGGCTGAGATCGCCCTGTGCTGCGGCTCGACCGCTGCGAAGTATGCCGGCGACATTTTCGCCCGCAACAAGGAGGCAACTGCGCGGACCCGGCGCGCGACGATGCTGCGACTGGTGCGTGCGAACGACGCTGCCTTGTGCTCGGCCGATCGTGACGCCATCGCCGCACGTTTCGGACTTGCGAACCGCAATTCGCTGAAGACACGCGTCGTCCAGGCCAAGCGCAAGCTTGGGCTTTATGGGGACGAGGCGCGGGCATGAGCGTCCTGGCCCCTAAGATCGCGACGGCCGAACGCCACGACGACACCGTGATCGTGCGCGCCGACGGCGTGGCCGTCCTCGCCCTGACGTCGTCGCAAGCCACGTGGCTGATTGCCCGGCTCGCAGAAGTGCTGGCGGTGCGGTCATGACCCACGGCGAGCAGAAGCTTCAGACCAAGATTGTGGTGGCGCTGCGCAAACGGTTCGACTGCTTCGTGTTCCACGTCCCAAATGGTGGGGCGCGGACGCGCCTCGAAGCCCTCGCCTTCAAGGATGCCGGCACCACGGCCGGCGTACCCGACCTAATCGTCGTCGGGCGCGAGGGGCGGACCCTCTATATGGAGCTGAAGGATCGCGTCCAGGCGCGCGAGCGCGCCGTCTCGCCGACCGAGCGGATCCATTCTGCCGATCCTGCGCAAAAGCTGGTCATCGCCGATTTGCGCGAGCGCGGCTTCACTGTCGCCCTGCTCGATAGCGTCGAGGACGCCATCGTCGAGGCCGAAGCCTTCGGGCTCGGGCCCAAACGCGCACCCGTTCGATCCGCCGCCGCCGTCAGCACGGGGTTCTGAGCCATGTCGTTGTTTCCGCTCACCTATGGCCTGAACCGCGAAGGGCCCGAAAACGCGTTCGTTTCGGCCGCATCAGTCACGCATGTCGGGCAGGCGCACCTTGCGGGCAGCGGACCGACGGGCGCCACGTGCCGGGAGTGTGCGTACTGGCAGCACTGCAAGCTCTGGAAGGCCGACGGCGGGCCGCCGAAGCCGAGCCCTTGCGCGAAATACAAGCAACTCATGCGCGCCTGGGGCCGGCCGATCCCGCACAACGCTCTAGCCTGCAAGTATTTCGAGGCTTCCGAACATCCTACGCCGCTCTCGAAGCCGGAGAAGGTCAGATGAGCACGTCTGCCTATGATCTCGCTCGCGATATTGCCAAGGTCATTGAGGACCATGTCGAGGACGTGGTCGAGGTCGATTGGGAAGGCGATGTTCACGTCGTCATTGAGCAGATCTGCATCGAACGGATCGAGACGCTGATCCGCTCGGCCATTCGAGAAGGCCTCACGTCATGAGTGCGACCTTCTTCGACGCGATCGCCGATGCGCAGACGCCCGCTCCGGTCAAGCGGAAGCTCGATGCCGCCGAAAAGCGAGCCAAGGCGCGAGCGCAGGCCGAGCGAGAGCTGAAGGACGAGCAGGTTCTGTCCAAACTCTATCAGCGCTGGAAGAAACAGAAGCGCGACGCTCTTCTCGTTGGCGAGCACGGCCGCGAGGTCCGCGGCATCGTCACATTCCTCGACAAGATGACCCTGTCGTCGGCGCCGGCCCTCATCAAGGCAGTAGAGCGATCGACGTGGATGGCGAAGATGTCGATCGATGACCGGCACACGCTGCTCGCCATCATCTCGACGGGCATCGTCCGCTGTCGCGAAAAGAACGGGCTGCCGCCCTTCGACGACGAGATTCCGTGGATGGAACCGCCGAAGGCTTACAGCCAAATCAAGACGCTGATGGGGCTCGACGGCCGATGATCCGCGAAGCTCTCAACGCCTACGCAGCGACCTCGGATCGGGTCTGGGCCCAAGACCGCACGCAGACCGTCGGTGCTTCCGAGGTCGGGCAGTGCGCTCGCAAAGTCTGGTTCTCGAAGAACGAGGCCGACAGCGTCCTCGGGCTCAAGCGCGATGCAGATCACATTGATGGCTGGGGCGCTCGCAAGCGCGGCTCGGTGTTCGAGGATGCATTTTGGGCCCCGGCCGTGCGGGCCCGGTTCGGTGAGCAGGCTTTGTTCGTCGGCGACAGCCAGCGGACCTTCGTTGACGGCTTTCTGTCCGGCACACCCGACGGGCTGCTGATAGAGCAGCCGGTGGGCGCACTCGCGAGGCTCGGCGTCGCCGACATCGGCGGCGACAGCGTGCTCCTCGACGCCAAGACGGTCGATCCACGCACGCGCCTCGACGCGCCGAAGCCCGAACACGTGTTTCAAGTCTGCTGCAACATGGGGCTGGTGCGGGCGCTGACGAATTACCGGCCTGCTTACGCTCTGCTGTCCTACACCGACGCCTCGTTCTGGGACGAGGGCAAGGAATTTCCGGTCGCCTACGACGAGGCGGTGTTCGAGGAAGGCCGCAAGCGCGCACGGGACATCATGCTCGCGACGGCGGCCTCCGACCTGAAGCCCGAAGGCGTCATCGCCGGCGGGCAGGAATGCGAGCATTGCGCCTTCACGCGCGCCTGCGGGCGGGCCCGCGCGGATCGGGTGCCGTCCGGCGCGGATGCCGTAGACCCGGCGCTGGCCGACACTATCGCGTCTCTCGCCCGGATCGCCCGCGAACATCGCGAGGCAGCCGACGCCAAGATGGATGCGGCGCGCGAGGCCGAAGAGGAGCTTCGAGCCATGCTGTCGGCGGCTGGCACGCGTCGGATCGACCATGACGGTGTTGCGGTGCGCTGGTCGCCTCTGAAGGGCAGGCCGTCCTGGGACAACAAGGGCATCCGCGAGGCGGCCATTGCGGCCGGCGTCGATGTCGAACGCTTCAGCCGCGTCGGCGACCCCTCCGATCGCCTTGCCATCACTTTTTCCGAGATCCCGGCGACTGCCGGGTAACCCCGCGGCGCAGGCCGCATTCGTAGACGAGAGCCATCACCATGAACGCGATGACCGAATACAAAAGCGGGGCGCTCGCCGTTCCGGAGCGCAATTTCTTCGAGGCCTACGCCGAGGCCGCAGATCAGAACCGCATCGTCGGCGACCTGCTGAAGTTCAGCAAGGGCGAATACCTCGCAGGCCAGAACGGTGATGAGGTCGCCGAGGGCACCGAACTCGTCGCCAACATGGGCGAGCTGATGGTCGGCTGGGTCCGCTGGGAAGGCGGCAAGCCCACCGACATGCAGATGGGCCGCGTCGCCGAGGGCTTCGATCCTCCGCGCCGTGCCGATCTCGGCGACACGGACGAGGACGAGTGGGAGCGCGACGAGCAAACCGGCCAGCCGCGAGACCCCTGGCAGAAGACCAACTACCTCATCCTGAAGGAGCCGGACGGCGACAAGCTCTACACGTTCGCCACCTCGTCCAAGGGCGGTCTCGGCGCTGTGGCGGCTCTGTGCAAGGCCTACGGCAAGCAGATGCGCCAGCGCCCGAACGACTACCCCGTCGTGGCGCTGAACGTGGACAGCTACAAGCACCCCAACAAGTCGTACGGCAAGATCTTTACGCCCAAGCTCGACGTGGTCGGCTGGACCGACAAGGCGTCGATTGAGGACGCGCTGGCCGCCGAGAACGCCGCGCAGGCCGAGCGCAAGGAGGGTGGGGAAGACGCCCCTTTTGACGAGGCGCCGTCCGAGCCCGTGAAGGGCAAGGGCGGTCGCACCAAGACGACCGCCCCCAGCGCCCAGTTCTAGCCTGAACACCGTAACCGGAGGAGCGTGCCAGCGCCCCTCCGGCCCCTGCGTGAATGACTCGGGTGCGTGATGCCAGGCAAGCTCCCTTCGACGCCGTCCGAATTCCTGGCTGCCTTTTTCGGCGCCGGATCGGTCGCGCCCGTTTTCGTCACGTCGCTCGCCAACGAGCGTGGCGACGGGCCCGAGCGCGCCTATCTCGGCCGCGACCGGCTCTCCATTGACGGTCACGCCCGCAAGTACGACCGGGCGGGCCGCGGCACCTTCTTCTGCGTCTCCACGCTGCGGCCGGACGCGAAGCCGCCGGAGCCGGGCAAGTCCGTCCGCTGCAAGGCCAACGTCGCCGAGATCGTATGCCTGCACGGCGACACCGATCTGAAGTCGATCGAGATTAACCGCGAGGCCGTCATCGCCGCCCTGCTGGCGCTGGAGATGCCGCCCTCGATCATCGTTTGGTCCGGCCGCGGCGCGCACAGCTACTGGCTCCTGAACGAGCCGATCGAGGCTGACGAGGACTCTATCGTTCAGATCGAGGCGATGAACGCCCGCATCTCGGACCTCGTAGGTGGCGACCCGGTGCAGGACGTCACCCGCCTAATGCGCTTGCCGGGCAGTCGGAACACTAAGGAGGGTGCGTCGCTGCCGTGCGAGGTCGTGCATATGCACCTGACCGCGCGATACGAACTTGGCGACCTTGAGGAATGGCTGGACCGGGCCGGGCCGGCGATCCGGCGCAAAGCCGTCGTGCGCAAGGACGGTACAGCCGCGGTCCAGGCCTTCGACAACCCCTTTCTCGCCGCTGCCGCCAAACTCGGCTTCAAGCCGCCGGTCGATGTCGAGCAGCGCCTTGCCGCGATGTCATATCAAGGCGTCGGCGAAGCCTCGATTCACAACACTCAGCTCGCCGTCTCGGCGTCACTCTTGGCGCGCGGCGAGGATGCAGAGGACGTGATCGATCTGCTTCTGGAAGCGACCAAGGCCGCAGCCGGCGAGGACGGCGCCCGCTGGCGCTGGGATCGCGAGGAGAAAGTGATCCGCGGCATGTGCTCGGATTGGGTGAAGAAGCACCCCGAAGTCATGAACAAGACCGATTCCCTTAAGGCGCCAGAGCGGCCGAGAGCGCAAGCGCGCGAGGTAGATAGGGGCGATTCCTTTAAGGGCGAAGTCGAGGTCCGTGAGGCCTCGACCGGCGCTGTCGTCCACAATCTCGGCGAGGAGCGCCAGAAGCGTAAGAAGGAGCGCGAACCGAAGGCGCCGACAGGCAAGGCCGCGGTCCCGGTGGCCGTCGCGGACGGCGTCGTGGAGGTGATCCGACGCGCCGGCATGGACATCGCTCTGACCGAGGGCGAGGTCTGGTTGTACGAGGAAGGTGTGTGGCGAGCCTGCGCGCCAGCCGACGAGCAGTGGCTCCGCACGCTCATTCAGACCGGCTGCGATGATCTCGGGTGTGCAGGCGACACGAAGACGGCGAACGCAGCCTGGAAACGGTTGAATGAACATCCTGGCCTGCACCAGCGTCGCGTGACCTGGGATGGTGGCGGCCTCGTCGCCACGGCCAACGGGCTGCTGGACCTTCGCACGCGCGCGTTGGGTCAGTATCGGCCGGACGCGTGGTGTCGGTCCAAGATCGGCCAGCCCTACGAGCCAGGTGCTGAATGCCCGATCTTCCTGCGCTTCCTCGACTCCTGCTTCACGAACCTCGGCACTGAGGAGCGGGCCGGCGTCATCGCGACAATGCAGGAAGCCTTCGGCGCCATGCTGTCGGTCAAGATGCTGGTCCGCGAGGAGCGAAAGGCGCTGTTCGTGCTCGGGCCGTCACGCACCGGCAAGACGCAGCTCTCGACCGTGGCGCGGCGCATGATCGGCGATCCGATCGCGTCGCCGTCGGTCGCCGACGTGACGGGTGATTTCGGGATGCAGATCCTGCTCGGATCGCGGGCCTGGATTCGCGACGACGCCGTGTCCGAGCGCGACCACGTCGATCCCATCCGCTTCAAGGTGCTGGTGACGGGGGAGGGCGTCACGGTGAACCGGAAGAACCGGACGCCGATCGATACGAACTTCGAGATACCCGTCCTCTTGACGACCAACGCGATGCCGCGGGCGCGCGACTCGTCGGAGGCGATCTATAACCGCTGCATCGTGATCGAGATGACGAACGTCGTCGAGGAGCACGAAGCTCGGGCTGCACGCGAGGCGCTGGGACTGTCTCCAGACAGTCTTGTCGGGGAGGAGATCGCGCGTCGCGAGGGGCCAGGCATCCTGAACTGGGCGCTTGATGGTCTCGACCGCCTGCGGGCTCGCGGTCGCTACGACCCGCCGGCCAGCGTCAAGGAGGCCAACCGCCGGTTCCGGGACGACAACAACCCGGTGGCTGCCTGGATGTCGGTCGCGATCGAGAAAGACCCGACCTGCAAGGTCTCCCGCAACGACTTGCGCTGCTCGTTCAACGGCTGGCAGCGCGAGGAAATGGGTGCCGACGCGCGCGCCTGGGGTGGGCGCCAGTTCTTCCCACAGGTCCGACAACTCGCGCCTTACGCCAATATGGAAGGCGAACAGGCGCACGACGGCGAGCGGTTCATCACCGGCATCCGCATGAACGGCGCCGGGCTCCGGTTTTGGGAGGATCACAAGCTCGATCCGCTGTCCAACGGGACCAAAGGATACTCGTCACGCGAGCATGACGTAAACCGCCGGTTCGATGGCGTTCCGGCCCCTGCCGCGGCTCGCCGGACGGAGTTCTGAGGTGCCACACATCTCCGCAACACATCTCGAAAAGCGCAACACTTCTTCTGTTGCGCTCGGATGGGCGCCACAGAACGATGTGTTGCGGATTGCCGATCTGTTGCGGAAGTGTGGCGCCCTTAAGCTACTGGCTCGGCTGGGATTTTCCTTCTTCCGCAACACTGCAACACTTCTTTTTCCTCATGAGGAAGTAGGGAGAGAGAAAATGAGAAAGAGGGGCAAAAAGAGGGTTCTGAGCCAGAGTAAGGGTGGGAGCGAGAAGTGTTGTTGCGCGGAGCCCCGTCGATGAGCGCGGAGACGCGGTTCGAGCGCCGGATGACCGCTCTAGCGACGCAGATCACGGCTGCCGCGACGGCCTATGAAGCGCGCTGGACGCTGGCCGCCCTAGCTCGTGTCGAACCCGATATTCACAGTCGAATGCAACGCCAGATTGCTCTATGGGCGACGGCTTGCCGAGGCGACGATGACGACGAGATCGTGACGCAAGGCGAGGCCCTGGTGCGGGGCTACCGGCGCGCGATCGAGGTCATGACGACGGCGGGCGCCGAGGACGATGCCTACATGCTGGGTTCCGACGAGGCGTCCGGACTGCGGATCGCCATAGGGCATCAGGTGGCAGCAGCGGACCGCGTGGCGGCGCTCTACCCTGATGCGGTGTGGCTGTCCCCCGACGAAGTCGCGGGCATCCTGCACAGCCTCGACGGTTTTCGCTTCATTCTGGAAGCGAAGCGCCACTTCCCGGCCGCGGTGACGATGCCGCAGCGGCCGGAACATGGGGCCTGACGGCCAAGCGAGAGCGAGAACCAGAAAGTCGAGAGCGAGCCCTTCAGACCTCGTGCCAGAGAGGCCGCCGCGTATGAGTACCCCCCACCTGGGCCGTTACGGCGCCGCCAAGGCGACGCCCGTCCATTTCTCCCGCGTGCCGCTGGCGAAGCGGCGCGAGATCGCGTTGCCGCTCTGCGAGCGGATCGAGCCGTGCCGGATCGAGACCGGCGAGAAGCGGCTGTGGTGGCACGCCGTGTCGGCCAGGCCCGGCCGTGTGGCGCACGCCGTGCGCAAGATCAGGGCGGCCGGGCTTCAGGCCTATGCACCGATGCGGACGCACTGGCGGGAGTCGAGCCGAGGCGACCTGCGCATTCGGCGGCAGATCCAGACGCCGCTGCTGGGTAGCTACGTGTTCGTCGGCATCACGGACGGGCAATCGCTGAACCCGCTCTACGAGACCGACCTGCTGGGCCGGAATCGCATGGAAGTGGCCGGCATCGTCACCAACAACGGCAAGCCCGCGCCGATGCGCTGCGGCTCGATCGCCAAGATGGCCCGCGAGGAGGCGACGGGCTGGTACGACGACGACAGGCGCGACGCTCTCGTGGCAGGCGAGGCCGAGATCGTGCCGCTGCCGGCGTTCGCCGAGGGCGACAGCGTGGACATCCTCGGCGGGCCGTTTGCATCGTTCAAGGGCGTGGCGTCGGAGGACGGTGACGGTCCGCTCGTCAAGATCGAGGCGCTCATATTCGGACGGGCAACGCCGGTTCTGACGCCGATCGAGTGGCTTCGCAACGCGACGCGTCCGCCTGTGGAAAAAGGCGGTGGTATTCGCCCTAACCGTTGACTTGGCGGCTGAGCGATTCATGTTCGGTGCACGACTAAGGCGCTCGCTGAGCTTAGGCCGTTGGCCAAGACCCGAGCGCCCGAGCATCGCTCATCTGCGCAGAACCCCATAGGGACGGCAGCCGGTCGTGAGGAGATTGCTAGGGCCACAGGTGGCCAGCGCTTTCCTTGCGACGGGAGAGTTGACTGTTTTCGCCCCGCGCCCATCGCGCCAGGGCAGGACAATCCAGCCGAGAGGCTGGGACGAGATCGATGCGGAGAGGACCATATCGGGTCGCCCTCAGCACGCGAGGATCACTCCTCCGCACCCTTCGGGGCCCGTGCTGAACGGCGAGGCAGGCGTCACCCCTCTTGGCCGATATATCTGCCGGCACGCATCGACACACAACATGGCCGGCGCCTCTAGCCCCCGGGCAACGCGATCGGTCTACAGAGGCAGCGCTAGAGCCGGCGAAGGCCCGGCATTCGGCATTACACAGGCGGGCGTTTTGCGACAGCGAGGCGCCCGCCGCGCCAATTCCCATCCCCACCCACGCACAGACAGCGCACCAAGCCTTAGCGCCTCCTTGCACACGGACGCTGATCGGCTTGGGTGGTGGACGAGATCGATGCGGCCCGTCTTCGCACGGGTAGGTGATATCCCCGAACCTAGGCGGGGAGGGAGCCGGAGGTAGGTTGCCGGCCCGCATCGAGCCCTTACCGCAGGACGAGAGCCATGCACCTGCTCAAGTCTGCCGAGCGCGAGACGCTGAATGACATGCGCCAGTTTCTATATGGCGCCCTTTCAGTCCTCATTTCTGCGCTGATTGTCTTCGGTCTGGCAGTTGGCTTCACAAACAACTGACCGGCCCTCCTCCGCCGCCGCCGCCTCCCTCCTCCGCATCGCCCGAGATCACGGCCTCTCTCCTCGCGATCTCGCCAAGGCCGTCAGGGACGAGAGGCGCAAGCCGGTGTCGGATCGGATGAGTGTGGAGGGTGAGGCGTGATGGCAGAGGTCAGCCAAGCTGCTCGCGATGTCTGCGCCCGCTGGTTCTCCATGGGGCAGGGAAGCGAGGTGAAGTCGCATCCACCTCACGCAACGCTCGATAAGGTTCGGCCTGCCATGAATGAGCTGGTGAACGCTGGCATCGTTACCGAGCGCCCGTTCAATCAGTTCGGTGTCATGGTCTACACGGGTTCGCCTGAAGCGTCGCGCATTGGTCGCGAGCGCGTGGCCGAGATCGCTAAGGACAATGGCTGGGCATGACCCTCCCCGCCGGCCTCGCCTCTCACAGCCTCGCGATGGACGATAGCCCGCACGCTCGCGGCGCCGTTGCTGTCTGCCGCTCGATGGCTGAGCGTCGTGAGGCTGAGGTCAGGGCAGCCGCAGTCCCGGATCGCCTCATCAACCGGCATGCGGCGCTGGTGATCAATGCGGGCTATCGGCTGAAGGATGCCAGAGCCGGACACCTCTCATGAGCGTCCAATCCGTCGAAGACAGCTACATGATCCTCGGAGAGCAATCCTGGCTTCCCGGCATGTATGCCACGAGAGCTGTCGCAGAGAGAGCCGAGGCTGATTTCACGCCCGAGCAATTGGGCGAGATCGCTGCACGTGTCGGCGGGCGTGCCATCACGGCGGCGGATCTGGATGAGGCGGGTGAGGGCTGACGATGCCGACCGAGATGCCGAAGTGCGAGACGTGCCGGCATTGGGGGGAGGACGGTGCTCGCATCCTTGGGGCGGAGTGGCAAGTTTGTTCACTGGCCCACACTGATGACTTCGGGCGTCCGAAAAACATAGACACCGCCGTCTTCGCGGTGGGTTTCTCACCTTCGGGTCAAGAGCAGTGGGGTGAGCTTCGCACCCGCTCCGACTTCGGCTGCATCGCTCACCAGCCCAAGGAGGGGTAGGGCGTGTCTCACGAGCGTCAGGGCACAAGCTTCGACTCCAGTGCGGCTGCGCATGAGCGCGTTGGACGCCTGCCTGACCCTGACAATTTCGCCCGAGCCCTCGTTAAAGCCCGCCAAGAACTCCCCGACGCTCCCGTTGAGGATGTGATGTGCCGGGCGGAGCGGATCGCGAGATACCTGAAGGGTGAGACGTTATGAGCGCCGCACAGAACGATAAGGCGTCGTCGGACGCCCTTTCCGAGATGATCGTGCGTCTCGGCTTCAAGTACGACAAGGCGGCGATGGATGAAGCCCTCGCCAGCCTGGAGGCGATCAGGGTTGCCGCAGACCATGCTCGCGAGGCACTGACCCGCGTTGGTGAGTTCCAGCACGGTGGTATCACGATCAGCATGGTCGGCAGCCTCATGACCTGTGAGATCAAGCCGCCCGAGCCGGTCATCTCTGGCACACCTAGCACATAGGCCATCACCATGGGCTCAGAGACAGAGCCGAAGAAGGGGGCAGGCGGACGGCCGACCAAGTACGATCCGGCCTATTGCGATCAGGTCGTGGAGTTCTGCCGGGACGGGTACTCACTCACCGCTTTTGCCGGATCAATCGGCGTCGCGCGGTCCACTTTGCAGGAATGGGCCAATCAGCACCCCGAGTTTTCGGTAGCTTGTAACGCGGGAAAGGCAGCGGCCGCTTTCAAGTGGGAGCAGCGCGCAGCTCGCGTGGGCGAAAAGGGCGGTGGGCCGGGCACGGCACAGATCGTTGTGTTTCAGCTTCGCAACATGGCCCCCGACGATTTCCGCGATAAGGTCTCGCATGAGCTTTCGGGCCCAGACGGCGCGCCGATCCAGGCGGAAGTGACGAGCGCTCGTGAACTCCTCTCTGGCAAGCTCGGTCGCCTCGCTGCAACCGCAGGACCGACAGGCACTTCTCGCAAGCCTGAGTGAGGCGCAGGCAGAAGAACTGCTGTGGGACTGGCGGTTCTGGGCGCGGCCCAATCAGATCGCGCCAGACCATAGCTGGCAGACGTGGTTGGCCCTTGCGGGCCGCGGGTTCGGGAAGACGGAAGCTGGCGCTCAGTGGGTGCGTGAACGAGTCCGCGACGGTGCCCGCAGCATCGCGCTTTTGGCTGAAACGCAGAAGGACTTGGAAGAGGTGATGGTGGCGCGGCTCATCGCGATCCACCCGCCGAGCGAAGCCCCGAGTGTCCGCTACAAGCCCGTCCGGTTGGTCTGGCCCAACGGCGCGGTGGCGCTGGGCTACAACGGAACCGAGCCAGATCAGCTCCGAGGCCCCGAGTTCGACACGGCATGGGTCGATGAGCTAGCCAAGTACCGCTACGCTCGCGAGACCTGGGACATGCTCCAGTTCACGATGCGGCGCGGCGCTGACCCGCGTGTGTTCGTGACCACGACACCGCGTCCGATCCCGGTCATCCGGGAAATCCTGGCCGATCCGACAACGGCAGTCACACGCGGTTCGACCTTCGATAACGCCGAGAACCTGCCGGCGCAGTTCCTCGCCAAGCTCAAGACCCGCTACGAAGGCACCCGCCTCGGGCGACAGGAGCTAGAGGCCGAAATCCTCGACGACGTGCCTGGCGCCCTCTGGACGCGGGCGATGATCGACAAGGCCCGTGAGGTGAAGGTCCCCCCGCAGATGCAGCGGGTGGTGATCGGGGTGGACCCATCGGGCACAGGCGGTGACGACAACGGCGATAGCATCGGCATCGTTGCCGCCGGTCGCGGTGTCGATGGGCGGGCCTACGTTCTGAAGGATTGGACCTGCAAGCTTTCGCCCGCTGGATGGGGTCGCAGGGCGGTCGATGCCTACCGCGATCACCGAGCCGACCGCATCGTCGCTGAGAAGAACTTCGGCGGCGCCATGGTGGAAAGCGTGATCCGAACGGCCGGGCCAGACGTGGCCGTCAAGATGGTCACTGCCTCGCGCGGCAAGATCGTCCGTTCCGAGCCGGTGGCCGCTCTCTACGAACAGGGTCGCGTCAGCCACATTGGTGACGGGCTTGAGCATTTGGAAGATCAGATGGTCGCGATGACGGCCGACGGGTTTCTCGGCGAGGGCTCACCGGACCGGGTCGATGCCGTGGTCTGGGCTCTGAGCGAACTGATGTTGGAGTCCGGCCCCTCCATGATGGACCTCCTCTGATGGCCTGCGCATCCTGCCAGAAAGCCCGTCAGGCGGTGTCGTCGTCCTTCAAGGCGCTGGTCATGGGCGATAGCTGCTCGGCCGCTGGCGAGGCCGCCAAGGCGATTTCCGCGGTTGCCGAGAAGCTGGAAGCCACGCGGGTCCGGGCGATCCTCACGAGGCGATGAAGCCGTTGAAGAACTGGATGCCAGGCTCATCGGCGATGCTCGCCACGATCATGTGTGCCGGGCGAAGGTAGCTCGACGCAGGAGGCGGCCCGGCACTGCGGGCTTTGTTTTCAACGATCTGCTGTATTCGGCCGCGAGAATATCCGAACCGTTTTGCGGCATCTCTCTGCGTCATCCCTGACCTTACGGCCCGCTTGATCGTCTGGTGAAACTCCCATTGGGCTTGCTTCGGCCCTTCCTCCGGCCCGATCCGGTCGGTCCAATAGGCAATGAGGCGCGCTTCAAACGGGCTAGGTGCTGCCTTACGTTGTGTGACGTACATGCGGCGATCCTCACGAGGCGGTGGGCGGGTCAATCAAATCGCGCACCTCTTTCAAGGATTTCCTTCCGAAATTCGGCAAGCGCAGCAGGGCGGACTGAGAGGCGCTTCTAATTTTACCGACCGTGTCGTACCGGCCGTTCTCGCGAGGGTTGAGAAGACCATTCCGGGCGCGAACAGATAGAGGGAGCGCAGCGGTCGGCGTGTCGTTGGGATAGGGCGCGGACGGCCTTGGGATTTCGCATCCTGGCATGTCGCGCGGGATCGAATTGCGGTACTCATCAATCGCCAAGAACGCTTGGTGAGCCGCCTGCGGATCAATGCCGTCGCGGACGGTGATCGTGGCAAAGTCGATGAATACGCGGGCCGCGATCTGGTGCGACGGCAATTCGTGAACGTCTGAGAAGCAACCACCGATCGTGTTCGAGTAGACCTCCGACCACCCAGTTTCGTCGGGCCACGGGCCGACCTCCACTTTGCCGCCCGTCCCCGTGCGATGGTCAAACCCCGGCGGGGTGTAGGCGATCATGCACTCTAAGAACTTCACTGACGCCCGCTCCGCTGCCCGCTCAAGGGATCGATAGGCTACGCCGAAAAGCGGATTTTAGCAATGATCTCAGTCTATTGGGACGGTGGCGAACAGCAGCGAACGGCTGCGAACAGCGGCGAACAGGCTAGCCGATGCTGACGAACGACGGCCTCGCCAATCTCGTCTCCAACCTTGGGACGCAGAAGGACAAGGCCTCCGCCACCACATGGTACGTCCGGCCTCACACGCCGGAGGAGTTCGAGCGGATGTATCGCTCGGGTTGGCTGGGTCGGAAGATCATCGACATTCCCGTCGATGACATGACGCGCCGCTGGCGCACCTACACGGGCGACGAGAAATTCGTCGAGGCGTTCGAGGCGCAGGAGAAACGCTTCAACCTCGCCTCGCGCGTTGCGGCGGGCAAGCGGTGGGGACGGCTCTACGGCTCGGCAGCGATCATCGTCGGCGTGAACACGCGCCTGGGCGAGCCCTCCGAACCGCTCGACGTGACGAGAATGCGTCGGGGCGATCTGAGCTACCTGCACGTCGAGGTGGGGGCCCGGCTCTACATCGACACGTGGGAGGCGGATATCGCCTCGCCGCTGTTCGGCCAGCCGCGAACCTACGTCTATCGCCCTGTCGTCCGCGGCGGGGCGTCTGCCCTCGGGCAAGAGGTCAAGATCCATGCCTCGCGGGTGATCCCGTTCGACGGCGTTCCGCTGCCGCCCATCTTCGCGCAGACGACGCAGTCCTGGGGTGACAGCATTTTCACGGCGATCGAGGATACGCTGAACACGTCCGGCACGGTCTCTGCCGTCATCGCCTCGTTGCTGCACGAGGCTAAGGTCGATGTCATCAAGGCCGATCTCGCGGGCATCGGCACCGAAGAGGGCGAGGCCCGCATTCTTCGCCGCTTCGGCCTTGCAAGCCTGCTGAAGTCGATCAACAACACGCTACTGCTCGGGCCCGAAGAGGACTACCAGCAGCGCACCTACAATTTCGCAGGCCTGTCGGATATCCACATCCGGGCCATGCAGGAGATTTCGGGCGCGGCGGACATCCCGGTCACCCGGTTGCTCGGGCAAGCCCCGGCCGGGCTGCAATCGACCGGCGAAAGCGATCTGCGCAACTACTACGATGCCATCTCGGCCAAGCAGGAAAGCGACTTTCGCCCCGCTCTGGAACGGCTCGACGCCATCCTGTGCGCGGATGGCGGAATCACGATCCCGGACGGGGCGTTCTTCTCGTTCAACTCCCTCTGGCAGGAGACGCCGGAGCAGAAGGCCAAGACGTTCTATACCCTCGCGCAGGGCGTGAAGCTGATCTCGGACGCGGGTGTCGTGCCCGAAGAGCCCCTGTCGAAGGGTGTCGTTTCCCGGCTGGTCGAGGATGGGCACTTCCCCGCACTCGACGATGCGATGGAGGAGTTCGACGCGGCTGGCAGCGAGCTGCGCAAGATCGCCGAGACCGATCCCGACGAAGGCGAGGACGACACCGAGACCAACGTCGTCCCGCTCCGCCGGGCCATCGCACAGGATGCGGCGCCGCGCTCGCTCTACGTGTCGCGCCCCGTCACCAACGCGGCCGAGATCATCGCATGGGCGAGAGGGCAGGGCATTCCGAACGTCCCCGCTGCCAGCGATCTCCACGTCACAATTTGCTACAGCCGCACGCCCGTCGATTGGTTCGCGGTTGGCACGGATGCGGAGAAGGTGCTGGTGCCACGCGGTGGGCCTCGCATGGTGGAGCGGTTCGACGGCGGGGCCATTGTGCTCTGCTTCTCGGATTGGTCGATCCGCTGGCGTCACGAGAGCCTGCGCGAGGCCGGGTGCTCTTGGGACTACGACGAGTTCACGCCTCACATCACGGTCGGCAAGGCGGAGGGCGACTTCGATTTGAGCGCGGTCGAGCCCTACCAGGGCAAGATTGCGCTCGGGGAAGAGCGGTTCGACCCCATTGACGAACCCCTACCTGCGGCAGCCGAGTGAACCTCAAGCTTCGCATCGCCTTCGATCTCGCCGCCGCCGCTCGTGACGCTGGCAAGCGAGGGCGGATCGAACTTAAGCCCATCGGTGCACGTCTCGCTTTCGAAGTCGCGCTCTACCGCATCCTCATGGGCGTGCTGAGCGTCGCCAACTCTGCCAAGCCCGCCCTCATGGAAGGCGCCCGCGCGGATCGCACGCTGCTGACGCAAGACGCCTTCGGCCTATCGGATATCGTTTCGGCGCTGCGCGGATCATTCGCTCAGGCTATCGCGCTCGCAGAGAACCCGCTGCGCAATCTGTTTCAGGGCGAGGCTGCTCGGCACGACGCCAAGTGGATTGAACAGGTCAATTCGGTCATCGGCGTCGATCTCAAGGCGGTGGTGAACTCGGAGCAGGTGGCTACACCCATCACCTTGGCGACGCGCAAAAGTGTAGCACTTATCAAGGGTGTTACGGACGAGGTCGCAAAGAAGATTGAGGTCGAAATCACAGACCTCGTTTCACGCGGCGCCTCAACAAGAGAGATCGCGGCAAAACTGACGGAGATCGGCGGGTTCGGCAAAAAACGGGCCCAGTTGATTGCGGTCGATCAGGCCCACTCGTTCAACGCCAATCTGAATGAGATCAGGCAGACGCAGGCGGGGGTGAACCGCTACTCTTGGTCAACGGTGAGGGATCGCCGCGTCCGCCCGTTGCACCGCGCCAGGGAAGGTCAGGTCTACCGCTGGGATAGCCCTCCGAGCGACGGACATCCGGGTCAACCGATCCGTTGTCGATGTATAGCGCGGGCTATCCTCGATCTCGACGAGCCCGCGGTTCGCAAGTCCGAGCGCAGGCGCGCCCGCGTCGAAGGCCGTCGCGCCGTCGAGAACGCCCTGATGAGCTTCGCCCCGTAGTCCTTGGCGCGCGATAGCTTGGGCCTGGCATTCCAGGAGAACGCCGATGCTCATAACCGAAATTGTCAAGCTGCTAGAGGGCGCTGGCCTGCCGCTAGAAACGGAACCTCGCGCTCAGCGCCCTCGCGCAACACCAAAGTACTTCAAGATTAGAGAAATCCCACGATTTCGGCGTTCTGCGCCAGAGGTTGTTGCGCGGCTTGAGCGCCTGAACCCTGGTGGTGTGCACGAGAGCTGCTACCCTCGCGGCTGGCATCCTCATAAGAAGCTCGATCACTTTGTAGGCCGGACGATGCGCGTGCGCGAGTTCGTGCGGCGGTTTGGCCGCGAAGCATACGACGCGCTCGGCCGCGACGACATCATTCGGCGAGGGCATCGAAAGGGCGTTGCTTGGACCGCTGTTTGTTGCGTGTCCGCCCCGTAGGACAGGACAGCGCCCATGCTGCCCGATATCTTCAACATCAACGGCGCTTGGCTCGACACGGAAGATTGGGCTTTTGATGTCGCGCTGACGGGCGAGGATGGCGGGCCGCTGAACCTCACGGGATCGTCTCTGCGGTTGACGTTCAAGGCGCTCGCGGACAGCGCGGTCGTCAGTGAGCATGCGACGGCGCCCGGCATCGGCCTCACGATCAAAGATGGCTTCGGCGGCGTCATCACCGTCACCAGTCTCGCGTCAGCGCGGGAGTGGCGCTGCCCGGCCGGTATCGCCAGCCTGAGCTTCCCGCAGACCATCGTGGGCGATGTGATGCGACGGGCGGGCGCAGGCTTGCCCTATCGCGCACTTCAGCGGATCGGGCTCATCGTTCTACCCGGCACCACCGCCGAGGCGGCATGAGGACGCCCGAGATCGTCACCACCCCGAGGGGGCGGGCCAAGGTCAGCGTCTCGCAAGCGGGTCGGCCGGTGGTCACTGCCATCACCGTGCCGGGCGTTCAGGGGCCGCAGGGCTTCCAAGGCGTTCAGGGGCCGCCCGGCCCGCTCAACAATGGCTTCGGCACGGTCGATTACTCGGACGCCGACGCCGGCACACCGCTGGTGATCCCCGCCGGTACGTGGGTGCGGATGATGCGCAACCTCGTGCCGTCGTCCTCCAACGCCAACCCGCCTGCGGGGCCGTGGAATGGGTTCCGCTTCTGGCGCGACGGTGCGCTCCGAGCCCGTGCCGTCGGCGACCTGATCGCGCTGAAGTTCTCCTTCGTCGTCGTGCCGGAACAGCGTGGCTCGGCGATCCGCTTCGGTCTCTGGCCCGGCGGACAGAGCGAGTTCGATTTCGGTCCCGGCCCGATCGTCGTGTCATCGGATGCCGGCCAAGAAGAGCGGTCCAGCGCGACCTTCATCCAGAATGCTCGCTCCCGCTTCGTCATGTGGGGCGCCGAGGTTCACATCTGGTCGTCCTCCGGCGCGACGCTGCTTGAATTCAGTCCCGAGATCACGCCGCAAGGCTACGTCTCGGCCACGGCCTGAGGCCATTTCTCTCAATCAGCGGGTAGGCTCATGGCCGGCATTCACGTCGCCAACTGCAATCTCGTGACCTTCCAGGGCGCAACGCTGCCCCAGATGCCGCCCGTCTGGTCGCAGTCCATGGACAATCCCACGACGACCACCCTCGCTGCACAGGGCGAGCAGAGCAGCGTCTTCGTCATTGATGCGGACGTGGACGTTTTCGTCGCGGTTGGGACCTCGCCGAATGCCGGAAATACGTCCGGCGAAGGGCAAAATGCGCGGCTCAAGGTGCGTGCTGGAACCACCCGTGAGGTGTTCTGCCGTCCTGGGCACAAGCTCTCCTGGGTCGTGGCGACCTAGTCCAAGCCGATGGCGCTCAGGCTTTCAAATGTGCAGCGGCTTACAAGTCGTTTGCGGCTGAACTGGACGCTCGGCGCATCGGCCGTCCGTCCCCTGCCGACCCTGCCTGCGGTCACGGGTGGTTATCTCGTCGCCTACGGCCTGTCCCGCTTGATCGCGGGTTATGCCGGGCCGTGCATCCGGGTTCAGCGGGCGAGTGACAGCGCGCAACAGGACATCGGGTTTACTGCTGCGACAGGCCTTGTCGATATGGCCGCGGCCTTGACTTTCGCTACCGGCTCCGAACTGCGGGTCGTCACGTGGTATGACCAGACCGGCGGCGGCAAGCACGCGACTGGGTCGGCTACGGCGCCGTCCATTCTGCCGATCCTGACGACGATGCGGGCAGCCTACGGGCCTGCCTTCGCATCTCTGCCCGTCATTCTGCACCGGGGCCTGATCTATCCCTACACAGCCAATCAGGTGGCGGGCCTCGCAATCCCGTCCGCCCTGTCGGTCAATAAGGCCAACGTCGGGTTCTTGGACGCCGTCGCGCCGAACACCAGCCTGCGTCTGAACGCGATCAGCAACCTCGGCTCCAATGCAGGGGCCGGCCGGGTCAACCTTGTGGTGCAGACCGGGCAGGCGGGTATCGGGACTTTTGAGTATACCGCCGCGGGCTCGGGTCCGACGACGCGCGCCGCAGGCGCAGCCACGGCCCCGCGGATCAACTTCGGGGTTTACGGTGTCCACTCGACCTCGACGAAGCAGCGCATCCTCAGCGAGGATCTGAGCGCCACCTTCCCAGCGCAAGACTCGGCGACAATCACGGGCGGCGCGCTCGGCGGCGGATCGAACACGAACTCGTCCGCCTTTTTCACGGGGGACCGGTTCGCCTTCGTCGTCTTCACGGGCTCGGCCACGGATAGCGAAGTTGATACCGTTCGGACCACGCTGTCGGGCCTCGTCGGCTCGACCAAGCGCAACAACCGTATCGTCCTGATGGGCTCCAGCCTTCCCGAGAGCCGCGGCGCTAACAACCTCTCGGCAGGTTTCTACTCGACCCAGTCTGGCATCCGCATCGCCATGGGGCTGTTGTCGAAGGAGCCCGACGCCTACAACATTGCGATCTCCGGCCGCACGGCGACCACCGTTCGCGATCAGGCGGCGGCCGAGGCTGACCCGCTTGTCCTCGCGGGCGCGAACAACATCGCCCTGATCGACGTGGGCGGCAACGACATCGCCAACGGAGTGAGTGGAGCGGCGACCTACGCGGTCATCAAGACGATCGCGCAGGCGCGGCGCGCTGCGGGGTTCGGGAAGATCGTCGTCGCGACGCTCGCGCAGCGCACGGATGTTACGGGCACGCCGGCCAAGGAAACCGAGCGCGTCGCCTTCAACAACGCTCTGAAGGCTGGGCAGGCGGACATCGGGTACGACGGCCTGATCGACTACGACGCGATCCCGCAGCTTCAGAACCCGAGCAGCAGCAACACCTTCTACGTCGTCGATACCGACGGCAACTACACGCACGTCAACACGGCAGGCCAGTTCCTCCGCGGGCAGAAGGCCGCCCCGGTGCTGCAAGGGCTGTTGCAATGAGCATGCTCGGCGTCTACTGCCCAAATGACCCGGCCCGCGTGACCGCGTTCGAGGCGTTCATTGGGCGCCCGGTCGATCTCGCTATGCTGCACACGGGCCGCAACGGTTGGGCCGACTTCGACGGGTGCCCCGGCTGGCTCGTGGGCGTCATGGCGCCCCTGCCGCGGCGTCAGCACTGGTCCGTGCCGTTGATCCCGTCGTGGGGTGCCACGCTGGAAGAGGCGGCGAGCGGCAAGCACGATGCCCATTACGTGAAGGTCGCCAAGGACATCGCAGTCGCCCGCCCGCGCGACAGCGTTGTCTACATCCGCCCTGGGTGGGAGATGAACGGCAACTGGCAGCCGTGGGCGTCAAAGGGCCGAGAGGCGACGTACATCGCTGCGTTCGTCTGCTTCGTGAAGGCGTTCCGCTCGGTCTCGGCGCGCTTCCGCTTCGAGTGGTGCCCGAACGTCGGCCTCCAGAACTCGCCGCCCGATCTCACCTACCCAGGTGATGAGGTGGTCGATGTGATCGGCCTCGATTGCTACTTCAATCCGGACGACGGCTTGCCCGCAGGCGCGGCCGAGAATTTCGCCCACATGCTGGAGCGCCCGTTCGGCCTGCGCTGGCACAAGGGCTTTGCCGCCTCGCGAGGAAAGCCGCGCGCCTTCACCGAATGGGGCGTGTGCCGGCCTGGTTTCGAGCCCTGCGTGAAGGCGATGGCCGACTGGGTCTCCGCTCCCGACGTGCTCTGGCACGGTTACTGGGACGAGGCACAGTTCGCGGTGCGGGACGGCAAGCTCGGCTCGACCGGAACCGCCATGCAGACGGCGTTCTCGCTGTAGCCATGAAGCGCATCGGCTACCACGGCGAGGCCGGAGCCCTCGTCATCGTCGGGTCGAATGTCTTCCCGCCCGGCACGCTGACGCTCGTTGAGGCTGAAGGCGATTACCTTGAGGTGTGGTCGCTCGCGCAGCGCGTCGAACTGAAGGTGACGTGGCAGGAGGTGATGGCCTTGGACGGGATGACGTTCACCGTTCGGGCGGACGCAATTGCGTACCTGCGAGGCGAGTTCGATCGCCGCCCGCCGCTAGAGATCGCCCCCGCCGAAGCCGTAGCCGCAGCCGGCGCCTTAGCTGGACAGCCCATGACGATTTCGCGGCTGAACGGCCAGCTAATCCCGGCGCGTGCCGACACCTACCCGCTGGCCTTCGTTGTCGGTCTCGCGGCTAAAGATGCGGACACTGGGTTCGTCGCGTCGCTCACGCGCGAGACGCTGACGCTCTCCGACTGGACCGCAATTGCTGGCACGCCCTCGCTATCGGCAGGGCTGCCGTACTTCCTCGGGCCCGAAGGCGGTCTGACCCTGATCCCCGAGATGCGATCCGGGGCCGGCTACAGCAACGTTCGGCTCGGCATGGGGACCGGGCCGCAAACCTTCGCGCCGACGATCGCCGACCCGATCCTTCTGTAGGAGCCTGCCATGGCGCTGCGCAAACCCCTCGTTCTCGGCGACGACGGCCTGCCTCAGGCGCTTCAGTCCGGCGACACGATCTCCGTTCCCGTCAACGCGCCGTCTCTGCGTGCGGCCATCAACGCCGAGAGCGTCAGCATTCCCTTCGGCACGCCGGTCTACGCCTCGTCCGGCACGCAGGTGCGGCGCGGACAGGCGAACGCCAAGACGACGGCAAAGGTGGTCGGCCTCGTCTACGATAGCTCGATCGCTGCGGGCGCCTCAGGCTCCATCGCCCAGACCGGCATTCTCACCGGCACGACGGCACAGTGGGACGCGGTCGCGGGTACCACGGGCGGCCTCGCCTTCGGCACCTACTATTTCCTCGACCCCGCTTCGCCCGGCAAGATCACCGCAACTCCGCCGAGCACGGCGGGACAGGTCAACGTGTGCATCGGCTCGGCCCTCTCGGCGACCGAGCTTGAGGTCGACATCGAACTCCCGATCCTGCTCTGAGGGGATGATGCGTGGCCACCCGCAAACCCCTGGTCCTCGGGGCTGACGGGCTACCGCAACAGCTTCAGGGCGCAGACACGCTCCCCGCCACGGTCACGACCAACGCCAACGGCACGGCCTACACCTTCCCCGACGGGGCCATTGAGCAGTTCGTCAAGCTGACGCTCGTCAACGGCGCGGTGACGTGGACCTTCCCGATCCCGTTTCCGAACGCCTGCCTCCACGTCGATCCGGTGCCGGTGGTGGGCGGGCTCGCCGCGACCACGACCATCAACGCTTGGCTCGCGAGCGACCCGACCAAGACGCAGGTCGTCATCAACGGACGGTCGCTGACGACCGTGCTTGGCGTCCTGAACCTCGGCGCGGGCAGCTTCGACGTGAAGCTCCACGCCATCGGCAACTAGCCGCATCTCACAGGCATATCCGATGTTCTACGCGACCGATGCCGTCGCGCTCGGCGATGTCCGGGTGGGCGATGGCGGCTACCTAGAGGCCTTCGCCAAGACGGTGAGAACAGGCTGTCAAACCTACCTCGGCTCCGAGGTCGGTAAGCCGGAAATGCCGATCGTTACGGTCTACCGCGATGAGCGCGAGGTGTTCTCCAAGGACTCGCTGGAGAGCTTCCGTCTCATCCCGGTGACGGTCGATCATCCGCCTGGCGGCGTGAACGCCAAGAACTGGCGACAGGTCGCCCGCGGCACGACCGGCGCCGAGGTTTTGCGCGATGGCGAGTATCTGCGGCTCGGCCTGCGCGTGAAGGACGAGGACGCCGTCGCAGCTGTGCAGGCCGGCAAGTGCCAGCTTTCCGCGGGCTACCGCTGCGAACTCGAATGGGGCGATGGCGTCGCCCCCGACGGCACAAAATTCCAGGCCCGACAGGTCGGCATCGTCGCGGATCACATCGCGATCGTCAGCGCCGGACGTGCCGGCCCGCAATGCCGGATCGGCGACAGCTGGTCCGCCTTCATCGGGGACGCGCGCACCCCCGCTGACGACACGCAGCGCACCCCGCCCCCGAACAGGGATACCCCCATGAAGACGCACATGATCGGCGACAACGCCGTCGAGATGTCCGACGCCGCGATTGTCGCGGTCAAGGGCCTTCAGACGGAAATGGGTCGCCTCACGGCCGACAACCTCAAGCTCACCGCCGACCTGAACACCAGCACCGCGGCGCATGCGACTGCTATGCAGGCCAAGGACGCCGAGATCGCCGATGCCAAGAAGGCCGGCGAGACCAAGGACGGCGAGATCGCTGCCCTGAAGAAGCAGCTCGACGACGCCAAGCTCACCCCGCAGAAGCTCGACGACGCCGTCAAGGCGCGCGTCGCCGTGATGGCGGACGCTGAGAAGGTCGTCGGCAAGGGGAAGATCACCTTTGACGGCAAGACCGAGGCGGACATCCGCCGCGAGGCCGTGACGGCGCATCTCGGCGATGCGGCCAAGGCGCTGTCCGATGAGGCTGTCAACGGCGCTTTCCTCTCCTACGCCTCCAAGGCCCCGACGCTCGACCATCTCGGCCGCTCCATCAGCGCGTCCGTGCCCGCGCCCGGTCAGGTGATCGGCGACGCCTCGACCGCCGCCTACGACGAGATGTGCCGCTCCTACGACGGCGCGTGGAAGCGTCCGACCCACCAGCCGCAGGGGAATGCCTGATGCCCGCAGTTCAGTCCGTCTATGGCGGCAACATCGCCCCCGGTTTCGAGGGCATGCCGGCCAACATGGAGGTCCGTAACACGATCTCCCGCACCATCGAGACCAACACCGGCATCGGCTTCGGCAAGCCCGCCTATCAGGGCGCGACCGACCAGTCCGTGGCCGCGACGGGCTCCATCCTCCGCGGCGTGACCGAGGTGGATCACAACGTCCGCCCGACCGCGGCGCAGACCGACGCCTACGCGCAGGGCGACACGGTCACCATCATGACGCGCGGCGTGATCTGGGTGGTCGTGTCCGGCGCCGTCACCGCGGGCGCGCCTGCCTACCTCACGTCGGCCGGCGCGTGGTCCGCTACCTCGTCCGGCAATACCGCCGTCCCCAACGCGATCTTCGACAGCAGCGCGGCCAACAACGGCCTCGCGCGGCTGCGCGTCGCCTTCATCTGAACCTTTTAGGAGCGCCTGACATGCAGGGCCAGTACACGATCGACGCGCCGCGTGCGCTGGCCTTTCTGGTCAGCCAGCAGGCTTACATCGAACCCGGCGTCTACCGCACCCAGTACGCCGCGATCCGCTACCCTCGGCTCGTGCCGATCGAGCGCAATGCGCCCGAGTGGGTTCCGTCCGTCACCTACTTCTCCATGGATCAGGTCGGCCAGGCCAAGTGGGTGAGCGGCGCGGCCAACGACGTGCCGAAGGCCGACGTGCTCAAGCGGCAGTTCGAGACCACCGTCTCGATGGCTGGCATCGGCTACGGCTACGATCTGGAGGAGATCGGCAAGGCGCAGCTCCTCAACATCAACCTGCCTCCCGAGAAGGCCGATGCGGCGCGTCGGGCGTCGGAGGAGTTCATCGATCAGGTCGCGCTCTTCGGCGACACGCCGAAGGGCTACACCGGCCTGCTCAACAACCCCAACGTCACCACCGGCTCCGCGGCGGCGACGGGCAACCTGAACGGTCAGACCAACTCGACCCTCTGGGTGAACAAGACCGCCGATCAGGTGCTGCTGGACGTGAACACCCAGCTCATCGGCATCTACAACGGCACCTCGCAGGTGGAGATGGCAGACACCCTGCTCCTCCCCTACGACCAGATGCTCGCGCTCTCCTACCGCCGCATCGATCAGGTCAACTCGACCACGGTCCTCGAATGGATCCGGCGCAACAACATCTACACCATCGAGACCGGCCAGCCGCTGGAGATCATCGGCGTGCGCGGCCTTGAGACGGCCGGTGCCGGCGGTACGGCCCGCATGGTCGCCTACCGCAAAGACCCGTCCGTCGTGAAGCTGTGGATGCCGATGCCGTTCCGGTTCTTCCCGGCGTGGCAGACAGGCCCGTGGCGCTTCGACGTGCCGGGCGCCTTCCGCATCGGCGGCGTCGATGTCCGCCGCCCCGGCGCCTTCCGCTACCTCGACGCGATCTAGGAGGCGCCATCATGGTCATGGTCACCAATCGGGCCAAGGGCCCGCGGCTCTTCCACGAGACGGACAAGACGCAGCCGACCGTTCTCTACCCCGGCGAGAGCCGCGACCTCAACCTCGTCACGCGCAACGACGTTGTGCTCAAGGCGTGGGAAGAGGCCGGCGAGATCGAGTTCGGCAAGGCGGCAGCGGAAGCAGAGACCAAGCGCCCGGAGGCCCCGCTGGGCAAAGCGCCGGCCGAACTCGAAAAGCTCACCGACGAGGAGCTTCGCGTCTACATCACGGAGCGCGGCGGCAAGTTCGATGGCCGGTGGAAGCGCGACCGTCTGCTGGACGAAGCGCGCGGCGTGCCCGCGCAAGGCTGAGCATGCCCAACCTCGCCGACATCACGGCAGCGGAGTTCAAAACCCGCTACCCGGCCTTCAAGGACAAGGATGACATCTACGTCACCGCTGTCCTTAATGAGGCGCGCGGCGAGGTGAACGACACGTGGATCGAGCGGGACCGAGTTCCAGCCCTGCTCGCCTACGCGGCCTATCTCATCACCTCCGAGGCCAGTGCCGCAGCGAGCGTTGCCGTTGGCGGCGGGCTCAACGTTGGTATCTCCGGCCCCTTGGTTGAGGCCTGGATCGGCGATGTGAAGGCGAAGTTCGCCGAACCTCAGGGCGGGGGCGGCTCCGGTTCGGGCGGCGGTTCGGCCATCTCGCCCGCTGCCGCGCTCTACTGGCAGCAGTACGACAAGCTGCGTCGCCGCTCGTTCCCTGCGGTCCTGATCGTATGAACATCCGCGCCGACGTGACGATCACCCGCAAGGGCGATGGCGTCGCGCTGCTCCGCAAGATCCTCAGCAACCTCGCGGGGGCTAGGGGCGAGGCCAACGTCAAGGTGGGCTTTCCTGCGGGCAAGGTGCCGGGCGACATCGTCACGATTGCGTTCTGGAACCATGAGGGCACCCGCGGTGGTGCCTCCGGCGGTGGTTGGGGCGGGCCGATCCCGCCGCGCCCGTTCATCCAGCAAGCGATGTTCAAGGCGCGCGGCGAACTCAAGACGTTCCTGCGCGCCGAGGCCAAGGGCATCCTGACGGGCCGCATCGGGCTCGCGCAAGCCCTGCCGCGGCTCGGCATCTGGGGCCAGCAGAAAATCCAAGATCAGATCGGGTCGAACATGGCGCCGGCCAACTCGCCCGTGACAATCGCCCTCAAAGGTTCGAACCGGACGCTCACCGACTCCGGGCGCCTCCGTGCCTCGGCCACCTGGGCGCTGGAATAATGGACCTGTCCATCGGCGCCGTCGGCATCAGCCTGTTTCAGAAGCCGGCCATGCTGCACGTCAGCCCCGGCGGGTATGTAAATGGGCGATGGCAGGAGGCCCCGGCCGCCCTGCCGATCCAGGCCGTGATCCAGGCCGCGACCCAAACCGATCTGTTGCAACTCGCCAATGCAGACAGGCTCGACGGCTACGTCCGCATCTACACTCACCACCCGCTTGAGACGGTGAACGAGGATCGGGAAGCCGACGCCCAGCGCATCGTGACCCCTGAGGGTGTGACCTACCGCATCGTCAAGGCCGGGCGCCGTTCCGAAGCCGACTTCACCCGCGCGATCGGACGGCTCGAAAATGACCGAGGACGGACAGTTTGACCGGCTGCGCGCCCTTCTCGTCGCCGTCGATGCGGAGAGCGTCCTTTTCGGCCAGACCAAAGAGCGCCTGACCGACATCATCTTCCACCACCAGCGCGCCCCGACGCCGAAGGGCGCCTACGCCGGCCTCGTCCCCCTTGGCTCGACTGAGAGCGGCGACGGTTGGACCCTCTGCTACGAGAAGGTCATCCTCGACGGCGTGGAACGCATCGTCGAGGTCCGCACCATCGGCCTCTCCTGTGGCTGGCGCATCGACATCTACGCCTCCCGCCCGCGCGACTACGCCGACGCGTTCTCCGCCGCCCTCCGCTCCGCCCGAGCACAGCTCGAACTGCTGCCGGCCGTCGTGTCCGAGGTCGGCGAGATCAAGCAGTCCGCCGAGCGCTCGCAGGAGAATTGGGAAGGCCGCGCGAACTTCACCGTGACCCTCACCGTCGCCCGGCAGCAGCGCACGCTCATCGACGTGATGGAGCGCGGGCACATCGACTTCATCGGATCGGGCGGTCCCACCACCATCCGCACCTCCCTCGACTACGCGAAGGACTAGCCCATGCCGATCCGGCTGCCTATCGACCGCTCCGTTTCGGTCACGCTCACCCGCGAGGACCAGTTTCCCACGACCTTGGGGTTCAACACCGCGCTCATGCTGGTGCCGACCGCCATCAATGGCGTGCTGGATGCCACCCACCGGACGCTGCTCTACTCCAACATCTATGAGGTGGAGTTGCAGTGGCCGTCGGCCAGCGAAGAATACAAGGCTGCGCTGCGCTTCTTCTCCGCCAAGGTGCGCCCGCCGCAGCTCAAGTTCGGCTGGTACGACGCCAGCAAGGACATGCTGGACGAAATGAGTGCCATCTATCAGGCCGATCCCGATTTCTTTTGGCTGCTGCACACCAACGTCCTGAACGACACCACAAAGCAGCGTGCTATCACCGACTGGGCCGAACCGCGTGAGGTGATCTTCGGCGCAGACAGCAACGACACGGACACCGAGATCCCCGGCTCAACCGATGACGTGACGTTCGCGGCGACGATCTCGCAAGCGGCTCCTGGCGTCATCACGAAGACCGCGCACGGCCTCGCCAACGATCAGCAGGTACGGTTTACCACCTCGGGCACGCTGCCTGCACCGCTCTCGCCGACCAACACCTATTTCGTCGTCAATGCCTCGGCCAACACGTTCAGCGTGTCGGCGACGCAGGGCGGCACGGGTATCGCGACGACAACGGCAGGCACCGGCACCCACACCGTGACGGCTCCGCAGTTCGGCGGCTCCGTTGCTGAGTACGTTGAGAACAAGCGTTACGACCACACCGCCGTGTTCTACCACACCGATCCCGGCTCTTATCTTGCCGCTGCCGCCTTCGCCTACGCCTGCGGGCGCGATCTCGACCGCGCGAACTACGTGCGCGCAGCGGCCGGCGTGATCGACAGCGGGCAGGCCTACACCCTCAAATTCAAGACGCTCCCCGGCGTGGAGCCAGTCAACAAGCCCTCGGCGACGATCCAGGCGGTGACCGGCTTCATTCCCGGCATCGGCATCAATCGGGCCGCTGGCCACACCGCCAACACCTACGTCAACATGGGTGGCCGCAACATGCTGCTGGAGGGCACGGTCGGTTCTGGCGCCTTCATTGATACGATCCATTCGAGCGCTTGGATCAGGGCGCGCGTGCAGGAGAGCGTGTTCGGCGTGCTCTCCAATGCGGCCGTGGTTCCCTACACCAATCAGGGCACCGCCTTCCTGATCGAGGCTGGCGTGCATCCGCCGATGCGGCGCGCCTTCGCGGCCGGCGTCATCGCCCCCCGCTTCGGCGACGATGGCGAGTTCGAGCCCGAGTTCAAGACGGCCGTGGACGACGTGGCCAACGTACCCGTCTCGCAGCGCGCGAACCGTATCGCCCCCGACATCCAAGTCGAGTTCCTGACTTCCGGCGCGATCCATTTTGCGTCGGTGTCTATGACCCTCAAGTTCTAAACAGGAGCGCCACATCATGGCCGATTGCGGCGTCTTCGGCACGTATTCCTTCCGGAACGTGGCCTTCACCATTGACGGAGCCCTCGTCACCAACTTCGACGAGGGCGACGACTGCATCATGATCGAGCCGACGAGCGATCTCGGCACGGCGAAGGTCGGCGCGGATGGCGGCTCCATCCTGTCGATCACCGCGGACCAGACGGCCACCGTGACGATCCGGCTCCTGCAGAACTCGCCGATGAACCGCTTCCTTGAGAACAAGGTGAAGCGGATGCGCAGCGGCGCGCTCACCGGCACCACGTTCGCCATCGGCTTCACCGATTTGTCGAGCACGGAAACAGGCGGCTGCACGCAGGCGATCGTGATGAAGGAGCCGGGGTTGAACTACGGCGTCAACTCCAACAATCGCGAGTGGGCTCTGTTCTGCCCGTGCTGGCAGAAGGGCACCGTGCAGGTGAACGCGGCCTAACCCTCCACCGCGAACGGGTTGAGCACCTTTGGGTGGTACGACGGGTTCGGGGTTTGCTTGATCTCGCCGCTCTTGCCCTCGAACTTGCAGCGGGTCGAAGGCGGGGAGCCGCAGAGCTTCGTGATGTTGCGCTTGCCAACGCACTTACCGTCTGGCGCGCGATAGCCCGGCCCATCCTTGCAGCCGCAGTAATTGCAGAAGCCTCCGCGCCCACCGCCACCGCCTCGACCGCGGGCATCCGCCGGCTCTACGGCGAGCAGCCCGAGCGCCATCACGGCGCAGGCAAGTCCGGCGACGCGAAATGATCTAGGTGGCGCTGGTCCCGTGCGTCGCATGGTACTGCCTCAATTCGTTCTGATAGTGCATCTCGGCCGCAAGCTCGACCCGGAGTCGATCTTGGTTCTTGCGGATCATGCCGGGGATCAGGACCAAGTCGAACAGGGTCCACAGCAGTCCAATCAGCAGCAGGTTGAGCAACACCTGCGTGCAAGCGGTCATCGGCCTGCCCAAATAGAAGCGGTGCCCGCTGAGAAGGCCGAGAAAAACCCAAAACAAGTAAGCAACGAGCACCGACTGCGTGCGGTTCGCAACCTGCTGCTCAATCAGCATTTGCTCAGGCACAGAAAGCGTATGCGCAGGCCTGTGTGGCGCGGGCGTCTTGGGCATGCGGTCCTCGGCTTGGCCCCTCCCGACAACCTTCCAATGAACGGCGCAGGACGAGATGGCATCTGAACGCAAAATAGGTGGGGTTGTCTACCGCTGCGATAAGGTGCCCGCGGATCAGGGCCTCGCCCTGTTTGGCCGCGCGTCCAAGGTGCTGGGCGTCGATAGCCTTGCCATCATCCGCGATGGGTCCGACCGCACGAAGGCGATGGAGGAGTACCTTGTCCTCGCGCTCGGCCAGGGCGGCGACCCGGCCGATCTCGCGGGCCTGATCGCCGATCTCGTCGGGATGTGCACGGCCGGACCCGATCCCTGCGTCATCGGCGTGAAGCCAGAGAGCATGGAAGACACCGTGGAAGTCGCCTTCTGGTGCTTGGAGGTGCAGTTCAAAAGTTTTTTGGCCGTCGCCCTGTCGCCCCCGCCCCCGAGCGAAAAAGCTCCGGCGGCCTAAGGCAGCGCGAGGTGGACGCCATTGCCCCCAATCTCGGCGACAGGTTCTATCTCTACCGACCCACGGCGGCTTTTCGCACGCCACCACTCTGCACGATCGCCGAACTCCGGACCGTCCTGACCATCGACGACCTCGCCGACATGCATGAGGCGATGAACCTCCAAGACGCGGCCATGCTGCGGGCGGAGGAGGAAGCCGAGCGCGAGCGGGCCCGTAACGCACGCAATGGACCGCGCCGCCGATGACGGTAGAAGAGCTAATCGCCAAGCTCGGGTTCCGCCTCTCGGGGCAGGGCGACCTCCGCAAGTTCCTCACGGATATTGAGAAGGCGCGCGCTGCGCTCAAAAAGTTCCAGGGCGCGTCGAAGGAGATGCGGCTGGACTTCCGGTCCCCCGGCTTGGATCGGCTCACGCGCGACATGCGCCGCGCTCTCGATGACGCGCGCAGGATGCGACGGGAGTTGGAGCGGATCAGGCTCGGCGGAGGCCCTGGCCCCGGCCCGCGGCCCGGTCCCGGCGGGGGCGGTGGGGGCCGAGGCCCCGGCGCCGGCAGCGTTGCGGCAGGCAATCTCATCGCAGATACGGCGCGCGGCGCAGTGCGCATCGCAGGCAAGCCGTTGACTACATTCGCCAACGAAGAGACCGCAGCCAAGCAGTTGCAGCTCACGGCTGGCGTCTCGGCAGAGCAGGTGGCGAAGGATAGGGGTGCCTTCGCGAACCAAGCCCGCGAACTCGGCACAACGCCGAAGAAGATGCTGGAAGTTGCCAACGCCTTCGCGGCGGCTGGTCTTACCTATGAGCAGTCGGTGGGCGCAGTCATTCCGACGATTAAGGCGGCCAAGGGTGGCTTCGCTGAACTGTCCGATGTGGCACAGGCTGGCATCGCCAGTATGAACAATCTGAAGATCTCGGTCGGCGATCTACCGCAAGCCTTTGACATCATGGCTGCAAGCGGCAAGGCCGGTCAGGTTGACTTTAAAAACCTCCCCGGCGTGCTGCCCGAGCTTTTGGCCTCAGCCGAGAAGGCGGGCTACAAGGGATTGGGGGGGCTCACTGATGTGACCTCTTTCCTCCAGTTTGCGCGCAAGTCGACCGGCACTGCGGGCGAAGCCGCGAACAACATCAAAAACTTTCTAGATAAGATTTTTGCCGAAGTGACCACTAAGGCCTTTAAAAAAGAAGCGGGAATTGATCTTGAGAAAAAGATCCAAGAAGGAGAAAAGCAGGGAAAAAATGCGGCGCAGGTAACGCTTGAGGAAATGGTCAAATTCACTAAGGGCAATCCATTTAAGTCCAAGAAAGTTTTCGGAGACATCCAGGCCGGAGATTTCATCACCGTGTTTCTGAAATACAAAGATGAAATCCAGAAGCTTGCGGATCAAGTCACGCAGACCGCGCCCGGTATGTCGGAGCGCGATTTCGGCGAGGTCATGGCCACGCTAACGCAGAAGGGCGAGCAGCTTGCCGCCGCCTTCGACATGCTGCTGGGTAAGATCGGCGAGTTCGGTTCGGACGCGGCCAAGCGCGCCGCGGACGTGGCGGCAAAGGGGCTCGAAGGCTTCGCGGGCAAGCAGCAATCTGCCGAGGAGACCGCCCGGTTCGTCGGCGGGCTCAATGCGAAGTTCGGCCTTCCGCCCGGCTACACCCCCGAGCCCGAAACACTCCCGATCCCGCCGACCTTCACGCGCGATGCGGCGGCAGCGCGGCTGGCCGGTCGCGGTAAGAAGCAGACGCTGTCGCTCGATACCCCGACCTCGCCGGGCTTCCACGCCCCGACCCTTGGTGGGGCCTTCGGCCTATCGGGTCCGCAATCCGGGCAGATGGGGCAGGCGGTGGAGAAAACGGTTCAGAACATCACCAACAACACCAACACCGGCAACGACCAGAGGACGCAAACCGCCAGCGTCACGGTCAGCGCGACGGGCCTGCAAGAGATCGCCAACCTCGTGACCTCCCACGTCAAGTCGGCGCTGTCCTCGCTCGGGCCCTCCATCGCCAAGGGCAACACCACGCCGACCACCGGTCTCACGCTCACGGGTCCGTGACGCATGCCGATCTTCTTCCCGCGCTCCATCGGGCCCGTCTTCATCGACGTGGTAGTGGAGGAGTCCGCCACGGCCGCGATGGAAATCCCCTCGCACCCGGTCGAGCGCGGCGCCAAGATCAGCGACCATGCGTGGCGCCTGCCCACCACGCTCAAGATGACCAACATCACGCAGGACGTGACGGGTCCGTGGCGAGCGCTCAACGACATCATGGCGCTGGCCGAGCCCTTCGACATCCTCAACGGGTTCGACCTGTTCCCCAACATGATGATCGAGAGCATCGAGCCGCAGCGCGATGTGATCTGGGCCAACGTCCTGTTCTTCACGGTGAGCCTGAAGGAGGTCATCATCGTGGAGACCGCCGAGAGCGCAGGCAACGCCGGCACGGGCGGCGACCCGCGCGGGCAGGGCAAGACGGCGCGCGGGCAGGTGCAGGCCCGCAAGGTGGATACCGCCTCGGGCAGGGGCGCCAAGGTCAAGGCTGAGCTTCGGGCATCCAGTGGCACGGCAGTCGCCTAATGGCCATCTACGAGATCACCGTCACCGACGTGCCGTGGCAACGCCTAGAGACCTACCTGTCCGACACGGCGGTGTCGATCGAACTGTGGTGGAACGAGACCAGCGCACGGTGGTCGATGTCCCTGGAGATCGCGGGGACGCTGGTGCTGTCGGGCAAGCGGCTCGTGACGGGCGTTAATTTGCTGGCGCCCTACGAGTTCGGCATCGGATCGTTCTACGTGGTGGATTACGAGGGGCTGGGAGGGGCGCCAGGGCGCGACAGCCTGCCGAGCGGGCAGTTTATCATCTGTCACGACGATGGGCTTCCTGAGGCCGCCTGATGCGCTTGTTTGGGCGGATCATCCGCGTGACCGTTGAGGGCAGTGCGGGCAAGGCGACGTTCTTCGGCGACCAGAGCCCCGAGGCCGGGCTTCGCATTTCCGGCAGTTGCACGCAGACCATCGGATCGAAGCCGAACGCGGGCAACGTCACGATCACGAACCTGTCCAAGGCGCGTCGGAACATGCTCGGCAACGAGTACGACAAGCTGACGGTCGAGTTCGGATGGAAGGGGATGGCGCCGTGGGTGCTGTTCTCCGGCGACATCCGCGACGTGTCGCACGCCAAAACCTCGCCGGACATCGAAACGGCGGTGGAGGTCGGCGATGGTGACAAGGCGATTGGGCAGGGCAAGGCGTCGAAGACGTTCCCGGCCGGCACGAAGCCGAAGGACATCGTTGAGTACCTGCGCAAGCAGATGCCGGGCCTCGCCAAGGGTGAGATCAAGGGGCTGGACGACCTGCCGTCCACCAAGCGGCCGACGACCCTGTACGGCTACGCCTACCGCGAGATGGACAACATCGGCCGCCAGCACGGCCTCTACTGGTCGATGCAGAACGGCAAGATGCAGACCGTCAAGGCGGACGAGCATCTGGGCGGCAACATCCTGATCTCCGCCGAGACCGGCATGATCGGCGTGCCAACCCCGACGGACAAGGGAGTCAAGGTCACGACCCTCATCATCCCCGGCCTGATCCCCGGCCGGGTGATCGATGTGCGCTCCGAGTTCACCGACACCGGCCTCGCCGCGAAGAAGGACAAGCGCCCGACCGACGCCGGCGGCGGTCTCTTCCGCATCGCGTCCGTGGCCTACACCATCGCCTCGCGCGACGACGATTGCACGGCCGAGATCGAGGCCAACCGCATCCAGGGCGGCAAGGTCAAGAAATAGGAGGCTGCCATCGCAGGCCACCAAGGCACATCGACCCGGCGCAGCGTTGACGAGATGCTGGCCGCGCTGATCGAGACCGAGCGCGCCGATGTCAACACGATGATCCCCGGCGCCATCGTCTCCTACGATGCGACGCGCCAGAAGGCGACGGTTCAGCCGCGGCTGGCCATGCACATCGCTGGCGAACTGGTGCAATCGCCGCAGCTCATGGAAGTGCCCTACGCCTATCATCGCGCGGGCGGCACGGTCAGCCACTCCCCGCCGAACAAGGGCGATGAGGTGATGCTGGTGGTGGCGCAGCGGTCCTTGGACCAGAGCGCCGACGACGGGTCCGACGCCAGCGGCAACCGCGGGCGGATGCACAATCTGTCCGACGCCGTGGCGATGCCCTCGCCCTACTCCAAGCCGAAGGAGCTGAAGCAGCTTCCCAAGGGCGACTACAAGGGCACCGAGGACGGCAAGACCGGGATCACCACCGACCCGAATGGCAAGAAAGTCACCGTCGCCACCGACGCTAAGCCCGATACGCCGAGCCATGATCTGAACGAGCAGATGAAGGGCCTCGCGGCGCGGGTGGCGCAGGCCGAGAACAACCTTCATGGCCTGTTCGATGTGACCTCGAAATTCCGCGAGATCGTGCAGGGTCGCATTCCCGAGGTCGCCGCCGTCGCCGGCATCCTCAACCAAAACCCGTCGGGCCTGGAAGCCATGGCCGGCGCGATTGAGGGCAAGGCGCAGGCCTACCTTCAGATGGCGGTGCAGCAGGCGCTGGCGAAGTTCCTCAACCCGAACCTGGCCGGGCTCGCTTCGCTCCTGTCAGGCAACGTCGAGGGGTTGCTAGGCGCGGCTGAGGCGCAGATCGGCAGCCTGATCGCGGCCAATCCGATCATCAATGCCTTCGACGACATTCAAGCCGAGATCGGCGCTCTGGCTGCGGGCGAAGTGCCCGGTGATGTGGCAGGGCGGTTGTCGGGCCTGCAAGCGCAGGCGACCGCGATGGCGGCGGCGCATCCCGCCATCGGCCAGATCCTCGCGCTGCGCGGGCAGATCGCGAGCCTGCTGAACCTCGCGGGGCCCGGCATCGGCTTTCTGGAGCCGCAGAAGCGGCTGGTGCAGGGCATCACCAAATCCATGCGCTTCGGCGGACCGGGGTAGTTCCATGCCAACCTACATCGGCCTCGGCATCACCCCGGAGCGGCGGGAAATCCTCGCGACGGAAAACGGCGCGACGCTCACGGACGAGCGCGGACGCCCGCTGCTGGCGTTCTCGTCGAACAACGACCTCACGCTCGACGAGACCGGCAATCTGCGCATGGTCTACGATGCGCAGGCCGTGGGCGAGCACGCACGCCAGCGACTCCAGTTCTTCAAGGGCGAATGGTTCTTGGACCCGCGCATCGGCGTGCCGTGGTTCGAACAGGTGCTCGGCTTCTCCGGCACGCGCCCGCAAGTCTCCGAGGCCATCGTGAAGCGCGTCATTCTCCAGACGCCGGGCGTGACGGGCCTGTCGGGGATCAACACCACCTTCGATCGGGCCGTTCGCGGCATGCGCGTGTCCGATGTCCTTGTTGAGACCGAGTTCGACGAGACCGTGGAGGTCTGATTGTCCTACGGCACGACCCCGACCGGCTTCTTTCGCAAGCCGCTGACGGTGATCCTCGACGAGATCGAGGAAGCGGCGCGTGGCGTTTTCGGCCTTGGCGTCATCCAGTCAGAGGAAAGCCCACTCGGGCAACTTAACGGGTTCTGCGCCTCGCTCATCGCGACGGAGTGGGAGCACGCTGAGGACGTTTATCAGAGCTACGACCCGGATCAGGCCGAGGGCATCCGGCTCGAACAGCTCGGGCGCATCCGTCTGCTGGGCCGGATGGATGGAGAGGCCGACGCCTCGTATCGTCAAGCCATCACCAATCAGGACCGCGCGCGGATCGACCTCGCCGACCTGTCCCGCGCCGTGGCGCAGGTGGACGGCGTCACCTACGTGCAGGTGTTCGTCAACCCGGATGACGCCGCCGACGCGGATGGGGTCGGAGGCCATTCCATTGCGGTCGCAGCGCTCGGCGGCAGCGATGGCGCCGTGGCCCGCGCCATCCGGCCCTACGTCGTTCCCGGCATCGACAGCTGCGGCAACACCCGCGTCGAGATCGATGTAGACGGCTACTGCCGCACGATCAGCTTCGTCCGGCCGGCGGCGATCCGCATGGGCTTGCAGCTTGTGGCGAGGGTCAAGCCGGACCGCAATGGCTGTCCGCCGCCGTCCAGCGCCGCCATCGGGCTTGCCGCCGCCAATGCCCTGACGGGTCCGACCCGCCCCGTGAACGGGCAGGACATCGATCTCCACCTCATCCGCACGGCGGTGTCCACCGCCTTCCCGAACGTCGAGATCGTCAGCGCGACCTACACCCTTCTGCCCGATGGTGACGTGACCCCGCTTCCCGCCATCGTGCCGTTCCTGTTCATCGCCGAAATCGTGCCCTCGGCGATCACGGTCGAACTCGTCTGATGTCCGACCTCTGCCCTGAAAAGGGTGTGCTCGTTGACCGCGAGTTGAGCCGCATCGCCACGCAGTACCGCGAGGCCAAGCGGCTGCGCGGCTACATGGGCGCCGTGCTGGGTCAGTTGGAGGATGTGGCGCGGGTCACCTGCGACATCCCCAACCATTTCGATCTCAACACGGCGGTCGGCGAACAGCTCACGTGGATCGGCAAGCGCATGGGCGTGCCCCGCTGCCACTGCGTCTGCAATACCAAGCCAATCCACGGATACGCCTGCGAGGGTGAGCAGTACCCGTTTCCCCTCTCCGGCTACTGCGAGGATGGAACGTATCTCGGGTGTGACGGCGTCTCGACGCTGTGCCTATCGGATGACGAGGTGTTCCGCGCCCATCTGAAGGCGCGGCGCTACCAGATGCTCGGCCTGTTCGATCTGGAGAGCCTGTCCGCGTCCATCCGGCATGTCTGGGGCCGCGCCGCATGGGTGCCGCAGGCCAAGCGCGGGCAGGTGGTCCTGTCGCCGGGGCGCGATCTCAGCAGCGCGGAGCGGACGCGCCTCGCCGTCACGCTGCGCATCCTCCCCGTGGCGCCGGGCATGCGGATCGCGATGCACTTCGGCGCCGCCCCCATCGCCGGCTACGGCACCGGCTGGGCCGGCTACTGCGACGAGAGCGATCCGTCCATCATTGGGCATCTGCTCTGCCCCGTCGTGATCGACCCTTACGCCTGCCCCTGACGGGCCTGAAGGACTTTCCATGAAGCAGGATTTTTCTGGCCTCTGGGCCGGGGGCGTGCCGTCGAGTCGGCGCGAGCCCGATCCGGTTGAGATCGCGGGCGGTTTCCCCTGCGGTCCGCTTGATCGCGAGCGCGACAATGAGATGAATTACCGGTGGTTTCAGGCCTACCGGGAACTCAGCAACGTCATCACCCTGTCGGGCCAGACGCCGAGCGAAGGTGACCTGTCCCAGGTCTGGAAAGCGATCCTCGCCGCAGTGGCGTTGGGTGCGCCCAACCTGCACTTCGGCACCGCGAGCGGCACGTCCTCGCAACTGACCGTCGCCACGACCACCCCGGCCATTCGCATACCCTACCGCGACGGCGCCATCGTCCTCGTCTGGCTCCCGCCCGGTCTTTCGGTCGGTACGAATGCGAACATTTCCCTCGGCAACGGCGAGCGCATTCCGATCCTGCGCAACGATGGCTCGCCCATCCGAACCGGCGATGGACCCGGCGGATCATTCCTGCTCTTGGGCTGCAACGCGGGCAACAACTGGCGCCTGCTTACGCCGGGCCAGGCCGAGTATCCGCGCATCCTCGGCACCGCCACCATCTACGTCGCCTTCGACGGCAGCGACACGGCCGATGGTCGCTCGCCCGCAACCGCTCTGCGCACGATCGCAGCGGCGTTCGACAAGGCCAAGGGCTACTACCTGCTCGGCGACCGGCTCGTCATCCAGCTTGCCAAGCCCGGAACGTACCCGTTCCCGGTGGAGTACCCCTCCCTGTCGGGTTCGATCCAGATCCGGGGGGATCAGAACGCGCAGCAGAACTACATCCTGACGGGCTCGGGCGCGGGCAGCGCGCGCGGCGGCGTCGTTGAGGCCGATGGCTTCAGCCTTTCGCTGTTCGGCTTGACGGTGCGCAACACCGGGACCGACAAGTTCACGGTGGCCGCCTCGGGGGGCGGGCGTGTCTCGACCACCTACGTCACCCTCACGTCGGTCGCGCCGATCAACGCCTTTCACTTCTACGTCACGGGCGGCGCCGAAGGGGCGATCAACACGGGCACGATCTGGGCGTCTTCAGCCGCGGGCATGATGTCCTGCCGCAAGGGCGATATCAGCGTCTCGACAAACGCTTCGTTGGAGGTCCAGAACACCCCTACGTGGTCCATTGCCGCTGCGGTGCCTTTGGACTTCGGTACCATGAACGCCCGGCCGGGATCGATGATCTCCGGGACGGCCAGCGGAAAGCGGTTCTCCATCGACACGCCGGCCATCATCCGTGTCTCCGGTGCGGGAATGAACTTCTTCCCCGGTGACGTTGCCGGCACGATCAACGACGCCGCTGGGCGGTATTACTCGTGAGGGCGGTCATGGAATACGATCCCGTCCGCAATGTGTGGCGCGCCGCCGACGGACGCCTGTGGTCCTCAATCACCATGGGCCCCGTCACGGAGGACGAGGCATCAACCGCGCAGTGGTTGGAGCGAGGCGGCATCCCCTCGACTTGGCCCCGCGACGAGAACGGAGAGCAGACGCAGGCGGCGCTTGAGGCCGTTCTGTCGTCCTATGGCCTCGTGAGCGAGCCTGCCCCAGAGCCGGCCAAGCCGAGATCGCGGCGCGCCGCGCGCGGCTGACCCGCCGCCCCTCCCAAACGCACCTTCGCCGACCTCCCCGACGCTGCCGATCCTTCGGCGGCGCGCGAGCACATGGGCATCACCATGGCCGAGACCATCACAGTCACCGTGCCGCAGCTTCCTGCGCTGGTCGGCGACGACACGGATGACCTGATCGCGGTGTGGCGCGGCGATGGGTTGGGGCGCGTCTCGCGCTCGTTGATCCGCGGCACGCGCACGTTCACCGGACCCAGCGGCCCGCCCATCCAGCCGTCCGAGATCGTGGCGCTGAACCCGGCCCTCGGGGATCGCTGGCGCAACACCGTGACTGGAGACGAGTGGAAGGTCGCAGCGCTCGACCCGTTCACGTGGGAGCCGGACGGCAACGTCAAAGGCGCGCCCGGCGAGACGACGGCGACCTTTCTCGTGGTGACCGCGGCGGAAGCCCTGCCCAAGGGCGCGCTCGTCAACCTGTTTCCGGTGGGGGGCGTGACGCGCGCGCGCAAGGCCGACAGCCTGTCGGCGTCCGGCGCGAAGAAGACCGACGGCTATGCTTTGGTCGCGACGGATCAGGGCGATCCGGTGGCGGTCTACCGTGACGGCGTCAACGATGCGCTGAGCGGTCTGTCGCCGGGGCTGGACTACTACATGGGCCCCTCTGGCACCGTCACCGCGACCGAGCCCACCGCCTCCGGCCAGACGGCACAGTACGTCGGCAAAGCCCTCTCGGCGACCGCACTGGCTTTCCAGCCGCGCCCCTTCGTCGGCCGCGCCTAGCGCCCGACGACTCAACCAAGCCCATTCTCTCGAAATTCAGAGGTTGACGGCCCATGGCGTCTGTCAAGGCCCTGCGTTCTGCGTCCGGCGGCGGCTATCAGGAAATCGGCCCCAGCGACCGTCTGGCGGGCGATGCGACCGAGATGGTCGTCACGGCCAAGGGCGCAACGCAGGATCGCTCTGTTTCCGACGTGTTGGGTGACGCCCTTCTCCCCGTCGCGCGCGGCGTGGTGGCGAATGCCCGCCTTGATGACAATGGCTTGCTGCGGTCCGGCGCGACCGATCAGACGGCACCCCTCAACGCCTACCTGCTCTACTGCCACAACAACGGCATTCGTCCCCGCCTACCGCGCGGCCCGAATGGCGCCGGCTACCTCTGCCTCGGCGAGGTCGGCATCTACGATGAGGGCGATTACGAGGGCACGATCTACACGCCTGCGGAAGGTGCGCGCTCGGCGCCCATTTCGGCAAGCGGCGCCATCGTCAGTTCGGATCGGGCGACCGTCACGCTGGCCAACCTGATCCCTGGCCATCGCGTCGTGCTCTATTTCAACGGCGTCGCAGGCCCGGCGACCGACGTCGGCCTCGATGGCGTGGCGGTGTGGTCGGTGTCTGGCGGTGTGCCCGTCGGTGCAGCACTCACCTACGACACGGCGCCGGGCTACGCGCTCACCATCGCGCCCGATCCCGATGATGTCGAGATCGTCCCCTTGGATGAGGTCCAGCGCTGGGCTGGTGCGGTTCAGGGCGCATCCCGCCTGCGCGGCGTCTCGCCGTCGCGCAAGGGCCAGTGCATCACCCTCGACACGATCGACCAAGCCCTTCTGGAGCGCAACGGCTCGACCTTCACCGCGGTCGCCACGGGCAACAATCCCGCCACCATCGCGCGTGCGGCCGACGGCTATCCGAACGGCACGCCGATCAAGTTCCGTGTCGGCGCCAACCCGCCCGCACCCTTCGCCTCTGGAACGGTCGATGCGCCGGGGCCGACCTACTACGTCGTCGCGCGCACGCAACTGACGCTCAAGCTCTCTGCGACGCTGGGCGGGGCACCGATCACGCCCACGACCGCAGGCACCGCAGCCTATAACCTTGAGGCGCAGGACGGGTCCGCCAACGCCCTGTCGGTGACGATCGCATCCGACGGCATCATGCGCGCCACCCACGGCGCGCCCCTGAACCGTCTGATCACGGTCTCGGCCGACAGCGCCGATCCGAACGTCACTCCGACCCTGCCCGCGCCGCTCACGGCCGGCACCTACTACTACGCGGTCAACGTCACCCTCGACAGCTTGCAGATCGCGACCTCGCCCGGCGGCGCGCCGATCAGCTTCAGTTCCGCAGGGGCGGGCACGCTCACCATCTACATCTCGACCGGCGGCACCCGCATGGGCGACGTGTTCGTGGTCGATGACGAGGACGGCCACATCAGCCCCCCGCTCATCGCCAAGTGGGACACCACCACGACGGGCCGCGTCTTCCCGGTCTCGATCTCACAGGCGGCTCCGGCCTACTTCGCCCGCAACGGCCACCCGCTGCGCAACGGCGACCCGTTCACGTTGGAGACCACGGGCGAACTGCCTGCGCCGTTCCAGCGCGATCGGTTCTACTTCGTCGTCAACGCGGGCATGGCCGGCTTCAATGTCGCGCTCTCGGTCGGTGGTGGCGCGATTGCCGCGACCACGGCGGGCTCCGGCACCCACACCCTGACGGCACCGCTGGTGGCCTGGACGCAAGGCACGTTCAAGGCTCAGACCATCCGCAACCGCCTGTCGATCAGCCCGCCGCGGGTTGTGCTGTACGGTCCCGCGGTGACGCCGCGCGGTTCGGTCATCCAGTTGACCCGCTGCAACACCGAACTGCGCGGGATTGAGGTCAAGGGGTCCAGCGCAGCGCAGACGCTGGTCGGCCTCAACCTGACCGGCTGCACCGGCGCGACGCTGCACACGCCCGCCATGACGGATCTGGGCGTCGGCAACACCAACTATGCCATTCAGGTCGGCTTGTCCGCCGACATCGATATTTACAGTCCAACCGGTGGCGGTGGGCGGCGCTCTTACGACGGCCAGCGGGCTAAGAACATCCGACTGTTCGGCGGTAACTACGCCGACGCGATCGGCGGGCACGCGCAGTACGGCCTCAAGGCGATCGGCATTGATGTTTCCGTCAGCAACTCGGCCAATCCATTCTGTCTGCACTTTGCCGGTCGGGATATTCAGGCCGTCGGCGGCCACTACAGCATCTGCCATCCCGGCCAGGCGCTGTTTCGCGCCCGCACCGATTACATGCAGTACGGCGGCGTCCTCTCGCTCACCGATTTCGTGCTCGACATCGACACGCGCGGGTCGCCCGAGGACCGCGAGTTCGCCATCCTGGATCTGCTCGGTCCGGCGCGAACCTTCGACACGCTCAAGCCGATCGAGATGCCGAGCAAGATCACACTCAAGGGTCTCGTGCGCGTCAAGGGCCCGATGGGCAACCGCAAGGTCTATCTGCTGAAGTATCTCAAAAACTTCGGCAACGTGAACTCGCGCGACATCCTCGGCACCGACGATGTCGATATCGACATCACGATTACTTACGAGGACCAGAGCGTTCCGGGAACGCCGTGGACCCGCATCCTCTACACCAACCCGAAGCAGCTCGTCGGCAAGGGGCCGGAGATCCGCGTGCGCGGCGTGCCCGACCTCAAGGTCGATGCGGTGCCCGGCTCTGCCGCCGAGGCGACCAAGACGACGGGTCGCGCCGTCTTCGACATCGACATCGACGGGCCTGTGGTCATGGACCTGCGCGGCGGGAGCTTCCGCCGGGCCGATGTCCGCAGCCCGATGATCGACACGGTCAATCGGCGCAACGGCTGGCAGAGGGACGCCACCTACTACGAGTGGAACCCGGCGCTCCCGTTCGCGACCAACACGTCGGAGCTGTTCCGGGTCAACGGCGAGACGGAGGTTGGCAGCGACGGCGTCACCCGACCCACGCGCATCATCCTCAGCCAGGACAAGCTCCGCGCCGTCATCACCACGCCGGCCAACGCGCGGTTCTCCGGGCTCGTCCTCCAATTTCCGCAGACAGCCGATGTCGGGCGTCCGGCCACCTTCTCGACCGGCGCCACGCCGCTGCTCAACGTCTCCTTCGACCCGATGGGCCTGCCCATCACGGGGAGCCCTCCGACCACGCTCCTACCCTACAGCGAGGTTGCGTTCGAGCTGAGCATCGACCGCGATCTCGGCTTGGTCTGGAGGTATGTCCAGTCCTCTGCTGTGGCCGGCAAGGCAGATAGCAGCCTCGGCAACGGGCAGCTGCCCTACGACTTCCCGACGATCGCGGATGCATCTGCGGCGGGCATTCCGGCTGGCCAGCGCGTCGTGCGGGTTGCGGGCGCGACAGTGCCGGGCATTGGCGCGGCGAGCTACGTCGAGAGCGCCGCGACCACGGCCGGGCCGGGCCGGTTCCGGTCGTCGGGATCGACCGCGCGCTGGTGGGAGATCGTCAACGCCGGCAGCCTTTCGCTGGAGCAATTGGGTGCGCTCCCTGGCAGTTCGCCGGCCATCCTCGCGGGGAATTTGGCCGCCGTTCAAGCCGCTGCGCTGCTCACAAAAGTGGTTCGCTTGGACTCCCCCATCACGGTCGGTGCGACGACCGACCTGGGGAGCTACATGGACCTGACCGTCGTTGGGCGCGGCAAGATCGACGGTCTGTATCGCAAGCGGGTCGTTCCCGACTTTGCGGTTTCTGCGGCGCCGCAGATCGCAGGCGACCTGTCTCCCCTAGAGCACTGCCCGACCTCGTGCCGGACGCTCGCTGCCCGCGAGGTGCTGATCGGTGACTCGATCTCGACCTATCAGGCCAACACCTTCGGCCGTAGCTGCATGCTCGCGACGGTGCTGGAGCGCGAGCTGCGGGCGCAAGCGCGCGCCTCGGGCCGGTCCGTCGCGTTCTTCGACCGCGCCATCGGCGGCGCTGGCTGGGGCAGCATCAACGGCACCATCCAGAGCACGCCCACGCGCATCATCGAGTGGGCCGGCACGACGGCGCGGGCCTGGCTCGCCTACGTTAAGGATCTCCAGCCGACGCGCGTCTTCATCTCGTTCGGGATGAACCCTGGAACCAACATCTCGGCCATCCTCGCCGCGGTCACCGAGATCCGCTCTTGGCGCTTCGGCATGGGCGCCGACGCCTACACGACCGACATCGTCCTGCTGACCAACCTCGTGCCGCGCCCCTACGTCGGGCCCGGCAATCCGGTGGACGGCACCGCGAACTCAATGGCGGCGCTGGAACTGCGCGATCAGGCCGCCGGCCTCATCCGCAGCTACGCCAAGTGGCTCCGCCTCGGTATCCTCGACATCAACCGGATGTGCGATCGTGCCGTCTTCGGCTTCGATCCGACCGAAGGCCTGATGGAGCGGGTGCTTACCAAGACGACGATCACTAACGGCGCGGCCGGTACTCGCCAGGCCTATGGCCATTCCGTCCGCTGGGTGCTCGACCCGACCAAACTCGCCACCAACGGTTCGACGCCGATCGCCCTTAGCACCGGGCCGGGCAGCGGCGACAAGATCGAGATCGTCGCGACCACGACGCCCAACGTCTACAACATCGTGCAATCCTCCGGCGACGGCAGCGACGTTCTCACCATAGACATCGCGAACGGCATCACCATCACGCCGCCGACCGATCAGACATTTGATCTGATCTTCGAGAGGAACGGCAACTACGGTGTTCTGTACATCCTCGGAAAGACCTTCGAAGCGAGCTACGGTGAGACCAAGCCCAATCTATGGTCGTCCGTTATCGTGTCCCGCGGCGGGCTCTACACGCCAACGATCACGTGTGCGGCCGCCGGCGCGATCGATGTCATCGGCTTCGACTACCTGTCGCCAACCATCGTGCGGCCGACCCTCAGCGTCACGGACCTCTTCAACGACGGGGTAGACCAGACCTACGGCGGCTCCCCAATCAACCACCCTGGCAATCGCGTCGAGGGTCATATCTACGCCCCGATCATCCGGGCAGCGCGGCTCTACGATGGGGATGCCTTCAGGCTCACAGGGCCCCGTGTGCTGTCCTATCTCGACGGCGCTGGCGTCACACGGACATGGACCTTCAACGATGCCGGCTTCACGGTCGGCGCGGGCAGATTGCGCGGATCGGACGGCCTGTACCTCGATGCCATCAACCCGGCTCCCCGCATCACCCAGGGCGGTAGCGGTACGATCAGCATCACGTCGGGCCAAGCGACCGATACGGGGTATCTGGAGTACCGCGGCGGCGGCTTGCTCGCGAACCTCTCGGGCGGTTTCCAAGGCGGCGGCACCATCTCGCACAGCCTCGACAACGTCTGGTCGTTCGGGACCGCGGCGTTCCGCGCGACGCAGGTGTTTGCGGCCTCCGGCACGATCAACACGTCGGACGCGAGGGAAAAGCTCGACCGCGCCGGGAGAGACCTTGCCGACGCACGCGTCTCGCCCCTGACGAATGCCGAAATCGCCTGGGCCTGCGCGCTCGGTGACGAGATCGGCATCTACACGTGGAAGGCCAGCTACGCCGAGAAGGGTGCGGACGCTCGCCTGCATGTCGGCATGACCGTGCAGCGGGCCATCGCGCTCGCAGCCGAGCACGGCATCGACAACCCGATGGCCTACGGCTTCATCTGCCTGGACCGGTGGGATGCGGTTGAGCCGGAAGAGGCGGTCTTCGAAGAAGTCGAGGACACAGACGCGGACGGCAACTCGATCATCGGCGAGGATGGAAAGCCGATCCTGCGGACGAAGATGGTCCGCCCGGCCATTCCCGGCCATCCCGCGGGCGAGCGCTACGGCTTCCGCTACGAAGAGCTGACGCTATTCATCTGGGCCGGTGAGCGCGCTGCTGCTCGCAAGAGCCGCAAGGCAGCCTGAAGAAGTCAGGCGCCAAGCCTAGCCCCTCGTGACCTTATAGCCGTGCCGTTCCAAGCACGCGGCCATCTCGGAAAGCGCGGCTGGATCAACTTCGCGGGCCTCGCTTACTCTGACCCCGCCGGCCTCGCTGACAACGACGATCTGCGGGGCATCTGCCGGACCGACAGAGAGTAGCTGCCCGCCGCCGAAGTGCGGAATGTTGCTGCTCTGATGGCGTTCGGGCCACATCTGCACCGCGTCGGCGATTCGATCGGTAAGTTCGCCCTTGTCCAGCCGCAGCGCGCCGACCCGCTCGATATCCAGCGCGATGAGAGCAATCTCGGCCATAAATCAATCCCGCTCACCAAGGGATGAAGTGCGTACCACAGGCTTGAGCGGATGTCTTGAGGCTGTTGGCGGTGACCACTCGCCCAACCGCCGCCCGCGCCTTAACGCGTCGAGATAGCCATGCGCCCTGAAGACATCGCCTACGTCAACCTCTGCCTGGCGGTTTGGGAGGCGGGTTGGCGAATTTGGTGGGAGCGGTGGGTGGAGATCGCTCTGCCGCCTGCGACTTAGTCCCACCGCCTGACCGGGCGGTAGATGACCCACACCAATCTCGGCGACAGAAACTCTGTCACCCAAACTTCCGTGTCGGCTCTAACTTCAAGCGGATGCTCGCAGTTTTCGTTCGTCAACCGCTCATAGTCCGCAGAGCTAATCGACAAGATGTCTCGCGCTGGGGCTGCGGGCTCTACCGAAAACATCGCCTGAGCGCTCCGGTCAATTGCACCAAGCGCTGAGCCTATCACGCGCCGCCTCTCCGCGCACGCCTTCCCTGAACAATTGAGGACATCCTATGGCCGCCGGCAATTTCGACCGGGCGCTCGCGCTCGTCCTGAAGCATGAGGGCGGGTACGTCGATCATCCGCGCGATCCCGGCGGCGCGACGAACCTCGGCGTCACCATCGGCACGCTGTCCGATTGGCTCGGCCGATCTGCCAGCAAGGACGATGTGCGTGCCCTGACGAAGACGAGCGTCGGGCCGATCTACCGCAAGAACTACTGGGCGAGGGTCCGCGCCGACGAACTCCCGCCGGGGGTGGATTACTGCGTCTTCGACTTCGCCGTGAACTCAGGGCCGAAACGCGCCGCCATGGCGCTTCAGCGCGCGATCGGCGTTGCTGACGACGGCGTGATCGGTTCGGTCACACTCGCCAACGTGGCGGGCAGGCCAGCAGATCAGATCATCGAGCGCATCTGTGCGGATCGCATGACGTTCCTGCGGCGCCTCTCGACGTGGAAGGATTTCGGCAAGGGCTGGACCGCGCGCGTGGATGGCGTGCTGCGCGAGGCGACCAACATGGCGACCCTGGCGCCTGTCCCCACCCCGCCCGTTCAGACCTCACCCCTTCCCCCACCCACCGGCCCTCTCGTCAAGCCTGCACCGCGCAATCCGGGAAATCCTGTGGTGCCGCCGCCTGACGTCGTGGCGCCAGCCCCCGCGCCACAGCAGAGCTTTTGGGCCTCCATGCTCGACCGACTCCGTACCAAATATCCGAGGACGTGACATGGCTGGCGGCATCATAGGCGGCATCATCGGTTCGGTTCTGCCGGGCGTTCTCCCGACCGTCACCGAGACGGCGAAGATCCTCGTGGACCGGCTCGTGCCCGATCCCGCGGCGCGCGAGCAGGCGCAGAAGGAAGTCGAGCTTGCCATTTCTCAGCGCGAGGTCGCCATCACCGAGGCGATGAGCAAGCAGGCCGAGGCACAGAGCGCGATCAACCTCGCCGAGGCGCAGGGCAATGACCGGTTCAGCTCGCGGTGGCGTCCGGCGCTCGGCTGGTCCTGCGTCGCAGCGTTCCTGTACCAGTTCCTCCTGGCGCCGCTGCTGACGTGGGCCGGGGCGATCCTGAGTGTCGCGCTCGACGTAGCGTTCCCGGCGCCGCCCACGCTTATCGTCAGCGACTTCATGCCAGTCCTCATCGGCATGCTCGGCCTCGGCGCGATGCGGACGTACGAGCGCACCACGGGCGTTGCCGGCGCTACCGTGCCGCCGAAGCGCTAACCCCTTCCTCAAGCGTGCGGGGCCGTCCGCCTTTCTTGGCGGAGCGACGGACAGCCCCTAACCACCCTCGATCTGCATAGGACAGACCGCGAATGGCTGAGCGATTGGTCGCCCGACAATGGACTGCGCCGCAAGTGCCTGCCCGCCACACTGGGAGGGGACGCGACGCAACGTGACCAGCCTCGATATCGCCAATCTCCTGAGGGAGCACGGGGCGTTCGGTGCAATCGCGATCCTGGCCGTGGCCGTGGTCTACCTCTATCGGGAGGTGTCTGCCGCCAAGGCAAAACACCTTTCCGACCTTGAGCGGATCGTCGGCATCGCGGAGAGTTGCAAGGCCGCGATTGCCGCCAGCGCCGAGGCGCTGAAGGACAACGAGCAAGCGGTCGCGGCCATCGATAAGGCCATCGGGACGCTCGCTAGGGAGGCGGAAGGCGCGGCTACGGAAACCCGGCACGGTATCGCGGGCGCCCAATCCTCGCTCAACGGCATCGCGAAGGGCCTAGAGCAGGTTATGCGCGACATCCGGGGGCGTGCCGCATGAGCCTGTGGGGGCACATCATGGCGTGGATGCCCTGGCGCACGGCGTCGTCCGAGGCGAGCCGTCGCGCTGATGCCGCGATCACCGGAGCCATGCGCGCCACGGAAGACGTGGAGCAGGCCGCCCGTGATCTCAGCACGTCCGCGGGCCGCGTCGCCACGAGCGCGGAAGCCGTCGAGCAAGGCGCGCAGCGACGGGTGCAAGCGCAAGAGGCGCGGAGACAGTCCCGCCCGCCGCGAGTGATCGAGTCCCGTATCCTTGAGTTGCTGGCCGGCATGGAGGCCGAGGCCAGCCGGGCACGGAAGGAGCGCCACTAGGATGGGCCGCATGTTTCAGTTTCGGGCGGCCGGGGGCTTGGTCTGCGTCGTGGTGGTCTACGGCGCCCTCATGCTGTCCGTGCCCTACGCCACGCGCGGAGCCTCGCTGAGAGCGATGCTTTGGGTGCTGTCGGTCTGGGGGATGATCGTGTACGCACCGCCCGCATGGTCGGCCGTCACGTACCGAGGGCGGACGCCGGGCCAGTTGCTCTACGGCCTGATGATGTTCCTCGTCTCGGCGGGCATCTGGGTCAACATGACCATGGCGGGTGGCCTGTGGCGCCTCTCGGGGCAGCCCTACTACATCATCAACAATTCGCTGTTCGACTTCTGGATCGTGCTGAGCATCGCGGCGCTCGCCATCGCGGTCTGGGTGCCGGACCTATTCGGGCCCGACGTGCCGCCGAAATCCAAGGTCATCAGCGGGGTGGCTTTTCTCGCGGTGGCGGCCTTCGCGATCTACCTCGGACTTGCGCAGCCCGATCTCCGGCCGCTGGCGGAATGGCTCCGGCCCTACCTCGACAGTGGGCACGACTACCGCGACCCGGATGGGGGTGGTCCTACGCGGTGCGAATGAGACGCTCGACCTCACCCTTATAGGCGTCCCATGAAACTTGCTGAGCCCGCGCCATGTGAGAGGAGTTATTGTCCTCGCCTATGTAATTCTCGGCGCCGTTTCGATAGCCATCCTTGTACGCTGTCTCAATGATGCGCGCCATTGCGTTGGCGAATTCTATCGCGTTCGGAGTAACGGCTGCCTGACCTAGCTCACTCATCTACGCCTCCATCAACCGCCCGGCACCCGCCTCGGCGGTTTTTCTTTGCGCGCACCCCAAAATACTTGCCGCACTCCGTGCGAATACTGTTGACAGCACAAGTATTCGCCTGTATCTATACATGCATAGACGCAGACGGAGCCAAGCAAATGTTCCAAGTCATCGACACCAAGCTCAACAAAGTGGCCTTCAAGAAGCTCTCCGAGCGCGAAGCCCACCGGATGGTCGATCTCCTCAACTCCTGCGGCATCGTCCGCTACAAGGCGAGGGCGATCTAAGGGGAGGGGCCTTCGGGCCCCACCCCTCCGCCCGCCACAAGGCGCCCGGCTTCTATGCCGTGGCGCCTTTTTCGTTTCTGGGCTAGGCGTCGGCCGACGCCCAGTCTCGCGTCTCGTACTCCCCCGGCCCGACCCGTCGCCTGACCCGCGTCGGCGAAGTCGGGTCGCTCGCATGGCCCATGATCCGCACCGTCGGCACACCATCGGAGGCGGGAACGTGCGGTGCGATCGTGAACGACAGGTCGAAGCCCTGATCTGCCTCGCAGCGGGCGCCGTAGCCGACCTCTAGGCCAGCGGCGCGCTGGTGGTGGTCGAAAATCTGCTCGCCCGACTCCGCCGAGGACACCGCCGCTTCGCCCGCATCCTCCAGGATCACCTCGGCGTCGGGGTGCTCAAGCAGCAGCGCGGCGAGCCGGCCGGCCGTCATGCGCGGGTTGGCCGGCTTGTGGCCGTGGTCGTGCATCGCCCAGGCCAAGAGCTTACCCGCAAGCCAGATGGCCTGCTCGTTCGTCGGCAGGAACTCCCCGATGCCGGGGTCGAAGGGGGCGCCGTCTTCGTCGTTGCCGTCCGCGTCGGCGTTCTCGTCAATGCGGAGCTTGATCCCGTTGCCGGCCGTGTAGGTGGCCGTGAGCGTCGCGGCGTCGCCATCGCGCGCGATCGGCGCGCAGATCTCGTAGCCGTCGCTGAGCCCGTTCTTTTCGTCCGGCATCCTACCCTCCTTCCGCCCCGCCCGGCTCAGCCGGCGCGGGGTTTTTCGTGTTCGGGGGCGAGCGCGGCGGCGTGCTTCGCGAGCGCGAGCGCTAACCGGAACTGCGCTTCGACCTTCGACATTGGCCGGAACATGCGGCCAGCGAGAACCGCGACAGCTTCGGCTGCGGACAGGCCACCGCGCTCAGCGAGTCGTTCGAGGCTCTGTCCGCCGTGATTTCGCCGAGCCTGATCCTCGTGCGGCTCGATCATATCCCAGGGCAAGCCGATGATGAGCGTCGTGGCGCCAGCGGCGCGGGCTTCCTTGATCGTCTCGCGCTCGCCGTGGCCTAGAAGGATCGGGAACACCCGCGCTGGCGCCTCGCTCATCGTTCTCTCCTCTGTGTCGCTCGCCCCAAGCCTTGAGGGTGAGGGTGGGGGTTAGGCGTCGGCGTCCTCATCGGGGTAGCGGTAGAAGCCGACGATCTTGCCGATCCCCTCCACCAGTTCGGGCGCGTGCTGGTAGACGCGATCCTCAACGGTTGCCTCGGCGCACGAGACGCGATGCCGTTCGATGAAGTCCTTGCAGAGCTTGTGCAGTGCTTCGCCTTCCTGCGGGGTCATGACGATCTCCTGATTGGGTGAGTGGGGGCGCATTACCAGAGGGCCGCTGTAATCTGCGGTTGGCGCCATTACTTTCCGTACATTGCCCAGGCAGGGGCCACAGCGATCACTGCATAGCGATCTTCGTCGATGTGGCCCCATGCTTCATTGTAGAGGCGCCAGCCCTTGCCGTTGTCGCCGTCGTGGTCGGGCTCGCGGCCGTAATCAGCCTCTTCAAGCCACCGCCGCGCGAAATCGGCGGCACCATCAGCATCCATCTTGAAGGGAAGCGTGATCTTGTCGCCGCCAACCGGCTTCAGCTCGTAGTGGTTGAAAAACACAAGGCGGAGGGGGCGGGGCGCCTTGCCATACGCCCAGCCTCCGTTCTCCGCCTTCTCGCCCTCGCTTGCAGATCGAACCGCATAGTGTGTGGCGCCGCGCTTGCCACCGTGCGGGTTGGTGCCCTGGCACCGCGCGATCTCGAACGCGAGAGTGATGGCAGCCTTCAGAGCGCCTTGACCCTCCGCCGTCACGTTGAAGGCAAAATTGTCCATGGCGTATCTCGCTCCTGATTTGCTGGACAATCCTACTGATTTTCGATATTTCTGTCTATGCCGGATCGGCGCAAATCGACAGCGGAGTCCCGATTTTCAGGATGAGTGATTGTGCGCCAAAGCCCCGCTGGGTAATGCTCCCGGACGTGGACAACGAGCCCTGGCAGAAGCGCGCACGCCGCGCAGGCCTCACGCAGGCCGAACTCGCGCGCCTTGCCGGCAAGCGGGAGAACGCGATTTCCGAGGGCCTTCGCGGCAAGGGGAAGGGCGGCGTGCCGGTCTACCTGCGCACGATCATCCGGCTATGGGAGATGTCGGACCGGTCGCAGCGCGAGGTGGTGCTGAACGACCCAGAGGCAGATGCCGGCTCCTAACCGCCCGCCTTGAACGGATCACACCCCCACCCGGTCGCCGCGAGCCGCTCGTAGTGCCGGCCCATGTCCCGCTGAACCGTAGCACCCCGCTTCCCGCACTTCGCGCACCTTGCCTGCCGACACAGCCGGGAGCGGGTCATCCTCGGGTCCAGAGTCGTCACATCCACCACGGCATGGTGCCCGCATCCAGGGCCATCCGATGGAGCGCAAAAGACCTCGATCGTCGTCTCCCCGGATGCGATCCAGTCGGCGACGGTGGGGTTGGGGATTGTCACCGGGTGCTTCGCCGAGTCCGCCGCGCTGCGCATGCCGCGATCTCGGCCCGCACGCCGGCATACTCGACGAGCGCCGCCATGGCCTCGGCACGATCAAGTCCGGCCGCATCCGCCTCTTCGGCATAGCGAGACACGCACTCGGCTGCGAAGGTTCGGGCCGTCCCGGCGCGCTCGGCCAGGGCCACGATCTCGGCAGCAGCCCCGTCCGAGATCACCGTCTCGCCCGACGCCCACCGCCGCACGGTTCGTTCGGCCACTGCCAGCCCGCGGGCGACGCGCGCTTGGTAGCCATGGCCCCAGGCGCGCATGCCGAGGTCGCGGAATTCGCTGGCAAGCATCACGCGGCCTGGGCGCGGCGCAGCGTGCTGACGTGCTCACAGGCAGCCACGACGGCGTCAATGGTTTCCTGATCCTGGCCGTCATGCACGACTCCCACGGCGTCGCTGCCGTTGATGTCGGCCTGATACACGTCGTAGACCGCGTGCTCGTCTCGATCACCGCACGCCTCGAAGGCAACCGCCCCGTCGAGCAGTGTTTCGTGTAGGATTGCAGCAGCCTCGGCGGGCGTGTCGAACTCGCGGCCAGCGGCGAAGTCGGCCGTGTCGCCGAAGATGTAGCCGCTGTGCCGGTCGATCAGGATGTAGCGATGCATGATGGGCCTCCTGCCCTTTGCGGCGCGGGGCTGATCCCCATCGCCATGTCCTATTTACAGCGCATAAAACAGGACACGTCAAGCGCGTTCGGCCATCCCCCGACGCTATCCCACCCCTGTGTTCTTGGCGACGGGGGAGGGGGGCGGCAGCTTGCCGGTTCTCATCCAGTCGCGAATGGTTCGGCGCGACACGCCGTGTTCGCCTGCCAAGGCTTCGGTCAGGCCCTTCGGCGAGTATCGCCGCAAGCTCTCGCCTGCCGCCTCTTTGGCGCTTGCGTACCTAGCCCTGGCGCGCATTTTGCGCTGCTCGGCGCGCTTGCGGGCTATTTCTGGCTCAATCGCCTCATGCGCATGCTCCCAGCGCTGGCCGGTGCGACGGGCCACCGATGCCGTCATGTGCCCTATGGTAGCCAACTTCCGCGCCTTAGCTTTCCACGCGCCGGGCTTGCCCATCGTTCAGCGCCCTCCCGCAGGAGGAAGGGCGGCGCCGCGAATGGGCCGGTAGTGCGTCGGCGTATAGTAGACGTACATCTCGCCGTCCGGCACCCACCAGAGGCGCCCGCGGCGGTAGAGCGTGCTGACGTTCCGAATGCCGTCCGAATCGTCGATCTTGGTCTCAACGACCACGCCCTCGGGCGCCTCGCTGGCCGGAAACCACTCGTGGTCGTCCATCGTTCAATCTCCTGCCGTAGGTTTTGAGGGGTGGGGCGCGCCGGGGTCAGGGGAGGGGGTATCGAGCCGGATCACGAGTTCAGGATCGAAGCCGCTGACGTTCTCCCGGCCGTAGCCGTGCGGGTTGCAGAGAACGCGGGTCCGGCCGACGCGGTAGTCCACCGAGGCGTGGGTATGGCCGTGGATCCAGAGGTCGGGCGCCCACGCTTTGATGTGCCACGTCAGGTCGCTGGCGAACGCGGGGTTGAGCGAGTCGCCCTTGAAGTGCTCGGCAATCGATCCGGGGTGCGGCGCGTGATGGGTGACGACAACCGTCGGGCCGTCGAAGGGCTCGGCGATCAGTTCGTCCAGCACCGACAGCGTCTTGTCGTGCAGGGTGAACGCATCTGTGGTCGTAAACTTCCGACAGCCAGGGCCGACCACTATCAAGGCATGGTCGTTCATGTGCCGGCTGGCAAGCATCTGGGCCAGCACCTCGTTGCCCGGCTCCCCGCGGCCAAGGCAGTAGTCCGTCCAGAGCGTCGCCCCGACGAAGCGCACGCCACCGATCATCGCGGCTTGGTTTTCGAGAAACGTGATGCCGTGCTTGGCGGCGGCCGCCCGCCCGCGAGCCAACTCCTCCTGCATCTCGCGTCGGTAAAACGAGTGGTTGCCGGCCACCGTCACGATAGGCGTCGGGGTCGGGAACGACGCCCGCAGGAAGGCGAACGCCTCCGGTAGCCCCTCGCACACGTCCCCGGCACAGACGACAACATCGGCGCCCGGCGCCAGCTTCGGCTCCCACGACAGAGCGCGGGCGTCGAAATGCAGGTCGGAGAAGACCTGGATGTTCATCTACCCCTCCTCGACGCGAGAGGGGGACGGATCGGAGGGGGTGGGGGCGTTACGAGCCCTCCGCCCCGCGGCTGTGATCGACCAACCCACCGGATCAAAGGGGGTCAGACGGTGGAACTTGGCGTAGCCGAGCCGACGGCACGCGCCCCGCGCCCGTTCCTCTGCCTCCGACGTGACGCAACCGAGCGCTTTCCGAGTCATCGGCTTGCTGTGTGGCGCCAGCAGATCGAGGAACGCCCGCATCTCCGGTGTCAGGCTCGCGTCGGCTCGTGTGCGCGCAGCCGCGGCAGCCGCTCTTTTCAGACCGTCACCCATCTCGTCTTTCCTCCATCATCTCAGATCTTGTCCCTGATCGGTCGTGGTGGTCCTGGGGGAGGGGACGGGGCTCACTGGCCAGCCGAAGCTTCGGCACCGACGTGACGCAGGGCTTTTCAAACCGAACGTCTTCGCCGTGCTGAGCCTGTCGAACTTCCACGATGCGCGCCTGCCAGACGAACGGATTGGTCAGCATGCCGTCGCGAAACAGCTCGGCCATCGCGAGCGCGGCGCGAATGTCCTGCGCCGGCACCATGAATGACTGCTCACGCGGTCCAGCCATCGCTTGGGCGGCGTCCGGCCCGACATCCATGCTGTAGGGCCACGCCTGGATGCGAATGAGGTATCGGTCCATCCCCTACCCCTCCCTAGCGAGAGGCGCAGGCTGCGCGGAGGGGTCTTCGCCAGGGCAACGTCCCGTCGCAGGATCAGCGCTGCTTTCGCGGGTCTCGCCGGTTCGAGCCTCAATCCAGCCTGTGCCGGCGCAGGGTCGGCACACGTCGCGGTTCGTCTCGGCGTGGCGGTCCTGATGGGTGGACCATCCGGTGCCGGCGCATTGAGGGCAGGGCAGCTTGATCGACATCACGGCTCTCCGCATCCGCGGCCGACCGTGCGGCCGTCATCGGCAGGGTTGGTGAACTCGCGCCACGGCACCCAGCCCTTGGGGCAGTGGAAGCCCCAGGTGCGGACGTTCGGGCCGGTGATGAAGAGGGTCCAGACGGGACGCTCGCCGAAGGTCTCCGGCGTCCAAGCGCGTGACCAGCGCTGCGCTGGATACAGCTCGATCCGGTGCGACATGGTCCCGCTGCGGCGGAAGACGAAGTCACCCTCTCCACGCAGCAGCGCCTTCGTCTCGCCGGCCGGGCTCGCGGGATCGACGGGCACGACCTCGCGGTAGCTGCCCTTCAGCAGCAGCGACGCGTTCCACCACGGATGATCGTGGAGCGCCCGATCATCGTCCGAGCGGCAGAAGTGGTGCAGGTAGATGTTGAACCGCTTGTTGCGCGGGATCACCCACCAGCGGCGCATATAGGGATCGGCCTCGCCACCGATGACGACATCCGGCGGGCGGCGCTCGGCGACGCGAAGCAGACAGAACCGAAGAAGCCTGAATAGGATGCCCATGTTCAGGCCTCCCTGCTGAGAGAAAGGGACCGGGCGGGAAGTTTGGACGGCTCGATGCGTCGGACGGGGATGCCGGCGGCTTCGGCTTGGCAGATCATGTCGAGGGTGAGGGCGCGCATGGTCAGGCCCTCTCTTGCGTCGGTGGAGAACGATCAGACGAAACATCGCCGATCAGCCCCGGATGCCACGCCTTGGCCCGCTCCCAGCCGGAGTGCTCGCAACTCAAGCTGCTGAAGCCTTCGCGCGTGCAGATCTTGCAGGGCATGAAGGGGTATCCGGGCAAGGCGCGAAGCAGTGCGCGCGCCTCTTCTCGCTCCCCGTCGGTATCGCGCTCGGGAATTGTCCAAGCCATCGCTTAGGCCTTCCCCGGAAGCGGCAAAGGTTGCGCGGAAGATGCGGCAGCGCGAAGCTGTGCGATCCGCTCGGAAATAATCCGATACAGAGCATGCTCTGCATCGCGCAAAGCCTCAGGGAAATAGATCGTGTCGCCCTTGGCAATGATGGGACCGCGCCTGCCTTTGCTGATTTCCCAAATGCAGTAGTCTCCGTCCAAATCCTGAACCCACACGTGGAGACCGCACACGGCAAACTGTGCGGTTTCACCGTCGCGGTGATCCCGCCGCTGCCACTTCAGGCGGGTAGCGTCCTCGTCGAACTCAATGAGATCGGTCATCATTACCTCCCGCTGCGCAATCGGCGGCGGCGACAGCGCGGGCTTTGGCGAGGCCAAGGAAACCGCCGGTGCCGCCGTAGTCGCGGCGCATCAGGCCGCGGCTGCACAGGTCGTTGAACTCGGCCATCTCGTCGGCATCGAGCATGCCAACGTACAAGCCGTCGATCCGGGAGATGAAGGCGCTTGGGCCTGCGTCGTTTTGGTCGGAAGCCATGGCTCACCCCCTCCCCGTGTCGCACACAGGAAGCCGGTCAGGGGCGATCCGAGGGGAGAGGGCCATGGCGTAGTATTGCGCCGACCCGCTCTCCCAAAAGTGGTATTGGCAGCCCGTCGCCGGGTCGGTCCAGATGCGGCGCCGGATGCCATCATCGCCCTTCACGCCGGGCGAGGTGTTGGCGTCGGTGCAGGCTCCCGCGGTCAGCAACAGCGACGCGGCCAGGACGACCTTCAGAGGCCAGCCTTGCCACTTTGAACGCCCCTCGCGCTCGGCGATGGCGTCCGCGATCTCTTGGCTGAGGAGGGGCGGCCACTCTTGGCGGGAGGGGCGATGTCGAACGAAAACGCCGCTGGTAGGGCGAATGGTGGGGTGGAAGCGGTGGGGCTTCGCTAAGCCGTTGATCTGGCTTGCGTCTGGCTTCCCCTCAGCTCCACCAAGGAGGCCCTTGGATCGTGTCATGACGTGCCGCCTTTCATGGTGAGTGCCTTGACGATCAAGCCCTTGGCTGGAATTCGTACCACACGATAACCCTACGTGTCGCCGCAATCCGCGGACGATGGTGGGGTAGATGGTGGGGTGCGAATGGGACGGGAGGTCAATCGCCTCTCTGCGCGTAGGGTCCAGACCCTCGCCGACATAGGACGGCACGCCGACGGGGGCGGGCTCTATCTCGTCGTGGACGCGGCCGGCGCCAAGCGCTGGGTGCTGCTCTACCGCCTCAGTGGTAAGCGACGCGAGATGGGCTTGGGCCCGCTTGTGTCGGTATCTCTGGCCCGCGCCCGCGAGCTGGCTGCCGAAGCCCGTACCCTGATCGCTGGTGGGGTGGACCCGATCGAGGCCCGCCGCACCCAACCAGAGCGGCCCGCGCCAGCTGTCGCTGCCAAGACGTTCGGCGATGTCGCCCTGGACTACATGGAGGCGCAGGGCGCGAACTGGCGCAATCCCGTGCATCGTCGGCAGTGGCGCCAGACGCTTGAGGTCCAGGCCGCGAGCCTGTGGACGAAGCCGGTCGCCATGGTCGATACCGAGGCCGTCCTGCACGTGCTCAAACCACTGTGGCAGACGAAGCCCGAGACAGCGAAGCGCATGCGCGGGCGCATTGAGCGCGTCCTGAACGCGGCGCGCGCCGCCGGGCACCGCTCCGGCGAGAACCCGGCGATCTGGCGCGGGCATCTCGACTTCCTGCTGCCCAAGACGCCCAAGCTGGTCCGCGGGCACCATCCGGCCCTGCCCTACGCCGAAGTGCCGAAATTCGTCGCCGCGATCCAGAAGCGTCCCGCCATGTCGGCGCGCGCGCTGGAGTTCATCATCCTCACGGCCTCGCGCTCCAACGAGGTCCGCGGCATGGCCTGGGGCGAGGTCGATTTCGCGCAGGCCGTCTGGACCGTGCCGGCCGAGCGCATGAAGATGAAGCGACCGCACCGAGTGCCGTTGTCGGCGCAAGCTCTGGCCGTGCTGGCGCGCGTGCGAACGGATGCGGCGGGAGACGACGCCTTCGTCTTCCCGAACCGATCCGGTCAGAAGCTCTCCGACATGGCGTTCGAAGCCCTGCTGCGCCGCACCGATGATACCGAGATCACCACTCACGGCTTCCGGTCCTCGTTTCGCGATTGGGCCGGCGATGAGACCGACCACCCGCGCGAGGTGATCGAGGCGGCCCTGGCGCACCTCGTCGGCGACGCGACCGAAATGGCCTATCGTCGCTCTGATGCCCTGACCAAGAGGCGTGCCCTGATGGATCATTGGGGCGCGTTCGCTGGTTCGAAGCGCGGGCAGGACCGGACGAACTCGACCAAGTCGTCGTGAAGGATCACGGTGGCCCCGTCGATCTTGTGTGCCGGGATGCGCTGTTCCCAGACGAGCGCCCAGATTTTGGTCCGGCCCATCCCGATCAGGTCGGCCGCCTTGTCCACTCGGTAACAGATGCCGAACGGTAGGGTGGCCACGGGCAGCTCGACAGCCCTTGCGGGTACGCTCGGCTTCACGTCCTGGCCCCTCTTTGCAGGCTGGTTCACGGCGACGCCTCCCTTCTCCCTACCCACGGCTCTTCTCCCCCTGTTCGCGATCGGTGAGGGCGGCACGACGAGCCTGGACAGCGGCACGGCGACGGTTCTCGCAGTCGTCGCAGTGAAGCGTGCGCTTGGCGGCGACCATGTGCGCCTTGCAGGCATAGCAGCGCTCAGAATACAGGCCGGGATGCAGGACGCTGACGCGCGGCGCGGTGAACGCGCTGCCGAGCGCGCCCGGCTGGGGCGTGGCCGGTTCCCACTCGACGGGTTCCAGCCACATGCGGTCGGTCGCGCGGTTAACCTCGCCGATGAAGCGGGCGAGCGTGTCGTCGGGCATCGGTTCGTCGGGCTCGTCCAGCGCCTCGCCAGCCCATCGGCTGATGTTGGCGGCGAGGAAGGCGGCCCGCTTCGCGAATAGGCGGTTCGTCAGCTTCTCACCCACGGCCCTTCTCCTGTTCCGCGAGAGCGAGGCGACCGGCTTCGGACATGCCGGAGGCCAGCCTGTGGCCTAAAGGGTCAGCGGCTCGCCGGTCGTACTCGGCCAGCGCTTCGTGCCCCCTAACTGTCACCGACAGAGAGACGAACTCTGTCGTCATGAGTTCGCGCAAGGTCGCGGCCATAGCAACGTCCGGCATGGCGACAATGCCGGACGCCGTAGTCATCCAGCGGATCGTGCGCGCTTCGAGATCGGAGAGCCTACGCATCGCGTCCGTCCTCCATCCGTACGGGAGAAAGGGGGAGGACTCGGATCGCGCTGGCGATGGCGTGGGCCACGCGCTCCTGGGTGGCGGCAGCAAGCTTCGTCTGTGGCGATGACTCGGCATTTACGCCGTCCATCACGGCCCAGGCCTGCGCCTTCTGCGCCGCCCGCTCCCGCATCTCCCGCGCCCCCTCGCGGTCCTGTGCCCGGAGCGCGGCGATAGCGGCGGCGGCTTCCGCGACATCCACCAGCACGTGCCGGCCGGGCTTGGTCAGGTCGTACACGGGTGTGCCGCACTTCAGCAGCGCCGCCTCGATCTCTTCGATCTCACTAACCATGGTCGCCTCCTTCGGCTTGGGCGAGGAGGGCCGAGACGTGTACCATCAGCGCCGCAGACGTGAGGGCAAGGGCAACCGTTGGGGCCATGCAGTCGCGAGCGCCGACGCGCCACCCGGCATCGTTCGCATTCCAGGGGCTGATCTTCGCCCATGCCTGGGCGGCGGTGTTCGGCCGCGTCGGGTCCGGCGTCGTCGTGCTGATCTGATAACCGCCGGGTAAGAAGCCGATCAAACGCTCGACGGCGGCTGACTCTTCGGTAAAGCGGAAGGGCTGGTTCGTAACGAATTTATCGGTGCGCGGATCAACCCATACGTCATCCAACATCCGCTCGTCCGTGTAATAGTCGTGAGCACCGATGTACCGGCGGTCGCGCACGTAGAACGCCGCCATGATCGCCTCATCGAGATTGCGGTCGGGTTCTTTCGCTGCCTGCGCGCGGAGCATCAGCGCCCGCAACGTCTCCACGTCAGCCATCGGCGCGATCCTTCTGAGGGGGGGGGGGGGGGGGGCGGAAGAAGCGGCAAACCC
>Ga0325400_1000040_pt1 | contig 69650 bp, 70 predicted proteins | sample PopdelMetagenome_2_FD_205662 | JGI IMG/M metagenome (GOLD analysis project Ga0325400, IMG submission 205662) | Populus deltoides microbial communities from Bellville, Georgia, United States - Xylem-PdKOR-R1 | ecosystem: Host-associated > Plants > Phyllosphere > Stem > Wood/Secondary xylem... | reverse complement strand
CGTCGATATCGTAGAAACCCATGTACCGTAGCCTGATCCTCGCCGCCGCCGCCCTCGCCAGCGGTGCGGCCACCGCCCAAACCACCACCGCGCCCCGCCCGGGCACCGCGCCGGCCACGTCGGGCACGGGCACCGCGCCCCAGGGCACCGCCACCGCGCCCCAGGGCACCGCTGCGCAGGGCACTGCTGCGCCGGGCACAACCACGCAGGGGACCACCACGCAGGGCACCGCCGCGACGCCGCAGAACGGCGCCGCCGCGGCGCCGGCTACGGCGACCGCCACCACCACGATCGCCCAGGCGCTGCCGAGCCTGCCCGCGCACGCGACGCTGAACCGGCTGGTGGCCGCCACCGACCTGCCGGCGACGCTCGCCGGGCCCGGGCCGTTCACCGTCCTCGCGCCGACCGACGAGGCCTTCTCGCGGATGCCGGCGGGGGCGCTCGACACGCTGCTCGCCCCCGCCAACAAGGCGACGCTGACCAAGATCCTCCAGTACCACGTGATCCCCGGCAAGCTGACCAACGACCAGCTCAAGGCGCAGATCGCGGCAGGCGGCGGCACCACCAAGCTGACCACCGCCAGCGGCGAGCAGCTGACCGCGTCGCTGGGGCAGAACGGCAACGTCATGCTGACCGACGTCAACAACGTCCGCTCCTACATCAGCGAGGCCGATCTCCAGCAGACCAACGGCATCGTCCACGTCACCAACGGGGTGGTCTTCCCCAAGCTGGGCTGATCGCCCGCATAGCCGCGGGCTCGACGGGCGTCAGGCGGCGGTCCAGCGGGCCGCCGCCGCGTCGTCGCCGGTTCTCGCCTCCACCCAGCGCTGCTCGTTCCCGCGCGTTTCCCGCTTCCAGAACGGCGCGTCGGTCTTCAATCGGTCGATCAGGAACGCGCACGCGTCGAGCGCGGCACCGCGATGCGTGGCCGCGGTGGCGACGAACACGATCCGCTCGCCCGGCGTCATCGGGCCGACCCGGTGGACGATCGTCGCCGCGGCGAGCGACCAGCGCGCGGTGGCCTCCTTCGCCAGGCGGACCAGCGCCGCCTCGGTGGCACCGGGATAATGTTCGAGGTCGAGCCGGCGCACGCCTCGCCCTTGATCGTCGGCGTCGGCGCGGACGAGCCCGGTGAAGGTCGCCACCGCGCCCGTCCCCTCGCGCTCGACCCGCGCCATCTCCGCGGCGACGTCGATCGCGGTGCGGCCAACCTCGACCCGGATCATCCGCCGGTCACCGGGGGGAAGATCGCGACCTCCTGCGCGCCAGCGACGCCCGCGTCGAGCCCGACGAAATCCTGGTCGACCGCCGCGCGCAGCCTGGCGCGGTCGACGAACGCCTCGGCATGGCCGGGCCCGCGCGCCGCCAGCCACTCGATCAGGTCGGCGACGGTCTCGACGAACGCGGGCGGCGACACCTCCTCCTCCGCCAGGCCGATTCGCTCGCGCACCCAGGCGAAATAAAGGACGCGCATCAATCCATGTGCCTCAGCCCGACGCGCAGGTAATCCCAGCCCGTCACCAGCGTCAGCACCGCCGCCCCCCACAAGGTCGCGAGCCCAACCGTCTTGATCCACGCCGCATGCGGCGCCGCCCCCGCCAAGATCAACGCGCCGAGCGCGACGAGCTGGAGCGTGGTCTTCCACTTGGCGAGCTTCGACACCGGCACCGACACCTGGATGCCGCCCAGGAACTCGCGCAGGCCCGACACGGTGATTTCGCGCAGCAGGATCACCAGCGCGGCGATCAGGTGGACGCCGGTGATGATCGCGCGGTCCTCGAACCGGGTGCCGACAAGCATCAGGATGACCGCGGCGACCATGATCTTGTCGGCGATGGGATCGAGGAACACGCCGAGCCGCGAAACCGCCCCCTGCGCGCGGGCGAGGTAGCCGTCAAAATAATCGGTGATGCCCATCAGGCAGTAGAGCGCGAACGCGCCCGCATAGCCCGCCTCCCACTGCGGCCACCACAGCAGCGCCACCAGCAGCGGCACCGCGACGATCCGCGACAGGGTGAGGATGTTCGGCAGGGTCAGCATCTGGCGCGGCTCTACGCCCGGGGGCCCCGGGGAGCAACGGGCGGCGCCTCGATCGCCCTCACCCCTCGGCGCTACGCGCCTCCTCCCTCTCCCCCCGGAAGAGGAAGCTTCGAAGGCGCGGAAGGGTGAGGGTGACGCGCATTGGCGGCTACCGCGCGTCGCGCCCCGCCACGAACCCGTCGTACCGCTGGCATTGCGGCTCCGCCTCGTGCCCGCGGCACTTCTTCGCCCATGCCCGCCGCTCCTTGCCCTCACGCGCCTCGGCCTTGCGCATCTTGCGGCCGTAGTTACGGTCGGCCTCCTCTTGGCTGGTGGTGGTCCAGTCGACTGCCTTGCCCGCGACCTGAAACGGCGCCTTGACGATCGAGGTGGCGGTGGACACGCAGCCACCGGCGACGAACGGCAGCAGGAGGACGTAAAGGGTACGCTTCACTTCGATGCTCCTCGGACTTGGACGCCGACTAGCGGATAGTCGGTGAAGAATCCGTCGATTCCGAGGCGTAGCGCGTCCCCGATCTCGCCGGCGAGGTCGCCGTGCCCGGCCGGATCGCCGCCGCGGCGATGGGAGGGCGCGAGGAACTGGTTCTCGACACGGTAGGTCCATGGATGGACCCGGAGGCCCGCCGCGTGCGCGTCGCGCACCAGCGCCCCGTCCGCCAGCATCGCCTTGTTCGGCCCGATCCCCCAGGCGTAGCGCGCCACCTCCCGCAGACCCTCCGGCGTCGCCATCGCCGCGTAGCTCGACCGCGCGCCGTCGGCGGGGCCGCCCGTCGCGTCCATCAGCTGGATCAGCCGCAGCTCCGTCCAGCCGGCGATGCGGCGCAGGTTGTCGACCTCGAACGACTGGATGAACACCGGCGCATCGGGCGTGGTCCAGCCGGCGGCATGGAGTTGGTCGACCAGTAGCCGGTCGGTGGGGTGGCCGATGCCCGCGAAATAGCTCGGGTGCTTGGTCTCCGGATAGATGGCGACACCGTGCCGCTTGGCCAGCGCGATGATCTCGGCCAAGGTCGGCACCGCGTGGCGGCCGTCGTGCGCGGCGTTGGCGGGGCGCAGCGCGGGGATCCGCTCTCGCGCGCGCAGCGTCTTCAGCTCGGCCAGGGTGAAGTCCTCGGCGAACCAGCCGACCACCTCGACGCCGTCGATGGTCTTGGTCGTGCGCCGGTCGGCGAAGGCCGGATGGTCCCCCACGTCGGTCGTGCCGCCGATCTCGTTCTCGTGCCGCGCCACCAGCACGTCGTCACGGGTCGGGACCAGGTCGGGCTCGATCACGTCGGCGCCCTGCTCGATCGCCAGCTCATAGGCGGCGAGCGTATGTTCGGGGCGTTCGCCAGATGCGCCGCGATGGGCGATGACGATCGGGGGTGACAGCGGCGGCGACGAGAGCGGCTTCTCCATGCCGCCACCCTGCCCTGCCGCGACGGCGGGCGCTACCCGGCAGATCAGGGCCATGAGAAGCATTCGCAAGAGGAAACGGGCGGGCGGCATCGCGTTCTCCATTGCAACGGACCACAGGGGCGCGACGATGCATTTCACGATCAATGGACAATCGCATGACGTCGAGGTCGATGTGCGGACGACATTGCTCGACCTCGCCCGCGAGCATCTGGGGCTGACCGGCTCCAAGAAGGGATGCGACCACGGCCAGTGCGGCGCGTGCACCATGCTGGTCGACGGGCGGCGGGTGAATTCCTGCCTGTGCCTCGCGGTGATGCACCAGGACGTCGAGATCACGACGATCGAGGGGCTCGGAAGGCCCGAGAACCTCCACCCGATGCAGGCCGCGTTCGTCAAGCATGACGGTTATCAGTGCGGCTACTGCACCCCCGGCCAGATCTGCTCGGCGGTGGGGATGCTGGACGAGGTGAAGAAGGGCTGGCCGAGCTACGTCAGCGACGACCTTTCCGCGGCCGACTTCACCGACGAGGAGATTTCCGAGCGGATGAGCGGCAACATCTGCCGTTGCGCCGCCTATCCCAACATCGTCGACGCGATCCGCGAGGTTGCGACCGGCGAGGACCGCGAGCCGGTGCAGCGCGCCGTCGAGGAGGTGCACGCATGAAGCTGTTCGATTATGCCCGCGCCGACAGCGCGGAGGCTGCGGCGCGGGCCGGCACCGGCGAGGGCACCAGATTCATCGCCGGCGGCACCAACCTGCTCGACCTGATGAAGCTCCAGGTCGAGACGCCCGACAAGCTGGTCGACATCACCCGCCTGCCACTGGACGGGATCGAGGAGCGCGACGACGGCGGGCTGACGATCGGCGCGCTGGTGCCCAACAGCGACCTCGCCGCCGACTTCCGCGTGATCGAGCGGTACGAGGTGCTGAGCCGCGCGCTGCTGGCGGGGGCGTCGGGTCAATTGCGCAACAAGGCCACGACCGGCGGCAACCTCCTCCAGCGCACCCGCTGCTATTACTTCTACGACGTCGCGACCCCGTGCAACAAGCGCGAGCCGGGGTCGGGTTGCGCCGCGCGCGAGGGGCACAACCGCATCCTCGCCGTGCTCGGTACGTCGGACAAGTGCATCGCCACTCATCCGTCCGACATGGCGGTGGCGATGCGGGCGCTCGACGCGATGGTGCTGACGCTCAAGGCCGACGGCGATCGGCGGCGTATCGCGCTGGGCGACTTCTACCGCCTGCCCGGCGACACGCCCGAGATCGAGACGGTGCTGGAGCCGGGCGAACTCATCACCGCCGTCGAGTTGCCCGCGCCCGTCGCAGGCGCACGCCACCTCTACCGCAAGGTCCGCGACAGAGCCTCCTACGCCTTCGCGCTGGTCTCGGTCGCCGGCGTCGTGGCGATGGAGGGCGACACGGTGAAGAGCGCCGCCCTCGCCTTCGGCGGGCTCGGGCCGGTGCCGTGGCGTGACCCCGCGGTGGAGGCGGCGATCGTCGGCAAGCCTGCGACCGACGCCACCTTCGCCGCCGCGGCCGACGTGCTGCTCGCCGATGCCAGGGGCTTCGGTGCCAACGATTTCAAGATACCGCTTGCCCGGCGGACGCTGATCGCGTCGCTTCGCGAGCTGACGGGGAAGTAAGATGGCAGGAACCGCCACCAACATCGGCAGCATCAGCGGCGTCGTGGGGCTGTTCGGCAGCGCCAACAGCCTGACCATGGACAAGCCGCATCCTGACAGCCTGCTCGACGTGGGCGTCCAGGGGGTGATCTCGCGCCCACTCGACCGAGTCGACGGACCGAAGAAGGTCGCGGGCGAGGCGACCTATGCCGCCGAGTACGAGCTGCCGAACACCGCCTACGGCGTCCTGGTCTCGGCCCGGATCGGGCACGGCAAGGTCGTCTCGATCGACGCCGATGCCGTCACCGCGATGCCCGGGGTGATCGAAGTCGTCACCGACTACGACACGTTCCTCAAGGTGTCGCAGCAGGGCGGTGAGACCTCGGCCCCGACCCAAGGGGTCAAGGCGATCGACTATTTCGGCCAGATCATCGCCATCGTCATCGGCGAAACCTACGAGGCCGCGCGCGACGCCGCGATCCGGCTGCCCGTCGAGTACGAGTACCAGGCAGGCGCCTACAATTTTGACGCGCATCGGGGCGAGGCCAAGAAGCCGCCGTTCAACAACATCCCCGCCCACTCGTCGCAGGGCGACATCGAGAAGGCGATGGCGGCGGCGGCGCACAGCGTCGACGTGACCTATACCACCCCCAGCCAGAACTCGGCGGCGATGGAGCCGCATGCCTCGCTGGCAACGTGGGACGAGGAGGGGAAGCTGACCCTTTATGGCGCGTATCAGATGCCGACCTCCGACGCGCAGCAGCTCGCCAAGTCGCTCGGGGTCTCGGCCAAGAAGGTCCGCATCGTCGCGCGCTACGTCGGCGGCGGCTTCGGATCGAAGCTCGGCATCGCGCCGGAAAGCGTCGCGGCGGCGGTGGCGGCCAAAAAGCTCGGCCGTCCGGTCAAGGCGGTGATGCTGCGCCCGCAGGTGTTCGAGGCGACCGTGCGTCGGTCGAACACCGAGCAGCGGATGCGGCTCGCCGTTGACACCGACGGCAAGCTGACCGGTATCGGTCACGATTCGCTGGTGTCGAACGTCACCACCGAGGACTGGTTCGAGCCGGTCGGGATCGCGACCCACTTCCTTTACGGCGGCGAGAACCGGCACATCAACCACGACCTGGTGCCGCTCAACTGGGGGCTCGCCGGATCGATGCGCGCGCCCGGCGAGGCGGTGGGCATGGTCGGGCTGGAATGCGCGATGGACGAGCTCGCCGAAGCGGCCGGGCTCGATCCAATCGAGTTGCGCAAGCGGAACGACCCCGACGTCGACCCGGAGAAGGACGTGCCCTTCTCCAGCCGGCAGCTCACCCGCGCGCTCGACGAGGGCGCGCGGCTGTTCGGCTGGAACGAGCGTCAGGCGCCGGGCGCGCGGCGCGAGGGCGAATGGCTGATCGGCATGGGCGTCGCCGCCGCCGCGCGCGGCAACATGCTGATGCAGTCGTCGGCCAAAGTCGAGATTCATCCCGACGGCTCGGCGACCGTATCCTCGGCGATGACCGACATCGGCACCGGCAGCTACACCATCATGGCGCAGATCGCGTCGGAGATGCTGGGCATCCCCGTCGAGAAGATCACGATGAGCCTGGGCGACACCAACGATCCCCCGGCGGCGGGATCGGGCGGATCGTGGGGCGCGGCATCGGCCGGGTCGGCGGTGTATCTGGCCTGCGAACAGCTCCGCCGCGAGCTTGCCGGGAAGATGGACGTCGAGGAGGGCGCGCTGACCCTCCAGGACGGCTACGCCACCGGCGGCAACAACCGCATCGCGATCGCCGAACTGGTCGGCGACGGCATGGAGGCGACCGGGGAGATCAAGCCCGGCAAGCAGGAGAAGCAGTTCACTCAGGCGAGCTACGGCGCCCACTTCGCGGAGGTCGGTGTCAACGCGGTCACCGGCGAGGTCCGGGTGCGCCGCATGCTCGGCATCTTCGCCGCGGGCCGCGTCCTCAATCCCAAGACCGCGCGCTCGCAATGCCTGGGCGGCATGACCTTCGGGATCGGCACCGCACTGACCGAGGAGCTGTTCCATGACGAGAGGAACGGCAAGCTCGTCAACCACGACCTGGGCGAGTACCACGTCCCCGTCAACGCCGACGTGCCCCAGCTCGAGGTCCACTTCGTCGACGAGCGCGACATCCACGCAAACCCGATCCACGCCAAGGGGATCGGCGAACTCGGCATCTCGGGTGCGGCGCCCGCGGTGGTCAACGCGATCCATAATGCCTGCGGGGTGCGGGTGCGCCACCTGCCGGTGACGTGCGACAAGCTGCTGGAGGGGTTGCCGGCGGTTTGACCTCCTCCGTAATGCCGGACTTGTTCCGGCATCCACCGTGCCGCATGAACCGGACCGGCGAGGCCCGCGGCATGGTGGACCCCGGCACAAGGCCGGGGTGACGGACGAAAGCCCCTCGCCCGGAGCGAACATGGCCGAGCAGATGATGGATCAGGCGACCCGCCCCACCGGGCTCGCCAACGCGGTGCAGGGGCTGCTCGGCCGCGGTATCGCGCGGGTGGAGGGGCCGCTCAAGGTCACCGGCACCGCACGCTACGCGTTCGAGGGTACCCCGGAGCGCGTCGCCTATGCCGCGATCGTCGGGACGCCGGTGGGTGCGGGCAGCATCGTCGCGATCGAGATCGCCGACGCCGAGGTCGCGCCGGGAGTGATTGCGGTGATCCACGACGACCCGCGCATCCCCTCCGGCGAGGCCAACACCGGGTCGCAGTCGGCGCAGGGCACCACCCGCATCTACTATCTCGGCCAGCCGGTCGCGATGGTGATCGCCGAGACTGACGAGGCCGCCCGCGCTGCGGCGAAACTGGTCCGGGTGGCCGTGGAGATCGCGCCCGGCCGCTTTTCCCCGGAAGGCCAGCCGGTCGACGCCGAGCCCGGCATCGGCTTCCTCCCCCCGGTCGACAAGGGCGACCTCGACGCCGCCATGGCATCGGCGGCGGTGACGCTGGACGAGACCTACACCACGCCCGTCCACTTCCCCGCCGCGCTGGAGCCCCACGCCACCACCGCCTGGTGGCGGGACGGCAGCCTGACCGTGCGGACCAGCAACCAGGTGATCGGGGCGGCGAGGACGACGATCGCCAAGGCGCTCGGCATCGACGCTGGGCGGGTCCGCGTCCTCGCACCGTTCGTGGGTGGCGGGTTCGGGGGCAAGACCGGGGTCGGCCCGGAAGCGATCCTCGCCGCTATCGCCGCCGAGAAGGTGGGGCGGCCGGTCAAGGTCGCCCTGCCCCGCCGCCAGATCGCCAGCCTCGTCCACCACCGCTCCGCCACCACCCAGCGGGTGCGGATCGCGTGCGACGCGAACGGCCGGATCAGCGGCATCGGCCACGAGGCGGTGGCCCACCAGAACGACCAGGGCCGGTTCCTCGAACCCGTGCCGTTCGGCACCCTGCCGCTCTACGCCGCTACGGCGCGGCGTTTCTCGACCCATCTCGTCCGCCTCGACCTGCCCGAGACCGGCGCGGTGCGTGCGCCCGGCGAGGCGATCGGCACCTTCGCGGTCGAGTGCGCGATGGACGAAATCGCGCACCGGCTTGGGCTCGACCCGATCGAGCTGCGCCGCCGCAACGAGCCGGACAAGGACCCCGTCAGCGGCAAGTCCTTCTCCACACGGCGACTCCTCGACTGCTACGATCGCGGCGCCGCCGCGTTCGGCTGGGACCGCCGTAACGCCGCGTCCGGTGCTACGCGGGTGGGTGATTGGCTGGTCGGCCTGGGCATGGCGGCGGCACTGCGCGGCAACTTCACCGTCGGCGCGGAGGCGCGGGTGACGCTCGGCCCCGATGGGCGCGCCACTGTCGAGTGCGACATGACCGATATCGGCACCGGCACATACACCGTCCTGGCTCAGGTCGCGGGCGAGATGCTGGGCCTCGATGCCGCGCAGGTGGACGTGCGGCTCGGCGATACCGACCTGCCCAAGACCGCAGGGTCGGGCGGGTCGTTCGGCGCGGGATCGGCGGGCGCGGCGGTGTCGCTGGCGTGCGAGGACATCCTCGCCGAACTCGCCCTGCGCATGAACGCCGCGCTGGACGAGCTGCGGCTCAAGGACGGTTGCGTGTCGGCCGGCGGACGCGAGGTGCCGCTCGCCGACCTCGTCCGCGGCGAGCCGATCGTCGCTCGGGGCAAAACCGGTCCCGGCAAGGAATCCGAGGCGACCAGCCAGGCGAGCCACGGCGCCCACTTCGCCGAAGTCGCTGTCAACGCAGTGACCGGCGAAGTACGCGTGCGGCGGATGCTCGGCGTGTTCGACGTCGGCCGCGTCCTCAACCGCGCCACCGCCGCCAACCAGCTGGTCGGGGGCATGGTGTGGGGGATCAGCTATGCGCTGGGCGAGGAAGCGGTGATCGACCCCCGCGACGGCCGGTTCGCCAATCCCGACTTCGGCGAGTACCACGTCGCGGTCCACGCCGACGTGCCGCGGATCGCGGTCGACTTTGTCGAGGAGATCGACGACCACGCCAACCAGGTCGGCGCCAAGGGAGTGGGCGAACTAGGCATCTCCGGCGCGGGCGCGGCGGTGGCGAACGCGATCTTCAACGCCTGCGGGGTGCGGGTGCGGGAGTTTCCGGCGACGCTGGACAAGATCTTGGACGGCCTGCCGCCGGTGTGAGAACATTCTCTGCCCGGCTTCGCCTCTAAGGGGACCGCTCGCGTCGCGATCGGTGGAGGGTCAGGACCGCGGGCGGCGCGTTTACCGCATCACCCCTCCGCCATCCTGCGGATGGTTCTCCTCCCCGACCGCAGCTCGGGAAGGATCAAAGGAAGAAGAATGGCCGAGAACGACAGCGTCATCGCCGCCGCGCGGGAATGGAAGGGCGAACCGCTCGCGCTCGCGACCGTGGTCAGCACCTGGGGGTCCGCCCCCCGCCCCCGCGGCAGCCATATGCTGGTGCATGCCGACGGCCGGTTCGAGGGCTCCGTATCGGGCGGATGCGTCGAGAGCGACATCATGCAGACCGCCGCCGAGGTGATCGCCGGTGCGCCGTTCCAGGTGAAGCGCTACGGCGTCGCCGACGCCGCGGCGTGGGAAGTCGGGCTGCCCTGCGGCGGCGAGATCGCGGTCATGGTTCAGCCGGTTTCGGCGGAGGGGTTCGACCCCGAACTGTTCGACCGCATCGCCGAGGCGCGCGACCGCGGCGACGCGCTGACCGTCACGACCGACCTGCGGACCGGCCATGCCGACCTCAGACCGGTGGAAACGGGAGAGATGTTCGCCAACCGCTACGACCCGCCCCGGCGCCTGCTGATCGTCGGCGCGGTCCAGATCGCGCAAGCCCTGGCGCAACTCGCCCGCACGCTCGGCATCGAGGTGGTGGTGATCGACCCGCGCGCGCGCTTCCTGACGGAGGAACGGTTCCCCGGCGTCACCCTCGACGACCGCTGGCCGGACGAGGCGATCGCCGCGTGGAAGCCCGGCCCGTCCACCGCCGTCGTCACCCTCAGCCACGACGTCAAGATCGACGATCCCGCGCTGATCGCTGCGGTGGGCAGCGATGCCGCCTATGTCGGCGCGCTCGGCAGCCGGCGGAGCCACGCCGCTCGCCGCGAGCGGCTCGCCGCCGAGGGGGTCGCGCCCGAGAGGATCGACCGCATCGACGGCCCGGTCGGGATCGACATCGGTGCGGTCGGCCCGTCGGAGATCGCGCTGTCGATCGCCGCCGCCATGATCGCCGCCTTTCATGATCGCCGCTGAGCGCTGCGCCCTTGTCCTGCTGGCGGCAGGGCGGTCCAGCCGCTTCGGCGGCGGCAAGCTCGCGGCGGACCTGCGGGGGACGCCGCTCGGCCTCCACGCCGCAGTGGAGCTGGGGGATATTCCGTTCGGGGCACGGGTCGCGATCACCGGCGGCGGCGATGGTCCCGACTTCACGGCGTGCGGCTTCGACGTCGTCGTCAACGACGACGGGGCGAGCGGCATGTCCCGATCGGTGCGCCTGGGGGTCGCCCATGCACGGGCATGCGCGGCCAAGGCGGTGATGATCGTGCTCGCCGACATGCCGTGCGTCACCGCGGCGCACGTCCGGCGGCTGCTCGCCGCGGCGGAGGGCCCAGGCGCGGTGGTGGTGTCGAGCGACGGCACGCGGGCGAGCCCACCGGCCCTGTTCGGCGCGGATCGCTTCGACGCGCTGATGGTGCTGCAGGGTGACGAGGGCGCGCGCGGGCTGATCGCGGCCGGTCGGCGCGTCGTCACCGGCGCGGCGGAGCTGCTCGACGTCGACACCCGCGCCGACCTGGAACACCTTTGCGGCCTCCTCGGCGCCGCCGATCCGGCGGCGACGCGGCCGGTGCACGGGGGCGGACCGACGGGTTAGCCGCTGACGCGGTCAACCCGCGCTTCTCGCCTGTCCTACCAGGCCACGACCTGCCGGTAGATATCCGCGCCTCGACCGCTACGATCACGCCGGTCGCGGTACGCTCTGACCCGGACCTCGGCTCGGGGTCACTCGTGCCGCAGCGCGTCGATCGGATTGAGGCTCGCGGCGCGGCGCGCGGGGAAGTAGCCGAATACGACGCCGATCACCGCCGAGATCGCAAAGGCGACGACGTTGATCTGCGGGTCGAACGTCCACGGCACCTTCATCAGCGGAACGAGCGCCAGGATCACGCCCTGCGCCAGGACCAGCCCGATCAGGCCGCCCAGGCACGACAGCGCCACCGCCTCCACCAGAAACTGGGTCAACACCTCGCCCGCCACCGCGCCGATCGCGAGGCGGATGCCGATCTCCCGGGTGCGCTCGGTCACCGAGACGAGCATGATGTTCATGATCCCGATCCCGCCGACGACGAGGCTGATCGCCGCCACCGCCGTCACGATCCGCGTGAGCATGGTGGTGGTGGAGGTCAGCGTGTCCCGGATCTGGGCGGTGTCGAAGATGTTGAAATTGTCGTCGCGCCCTTCCTGGATGCGCCGACGTTCGCGCAGCAGGTCGCTGATCGACGACTGGACCGCGGCGGTCGAATAGGCGGGATCGACCCCGACCAGCATCAGCCGAATGTCGCGGCTGCCGGTGAAGCGGCGCTGGACCGCCTTGATCGGCATCACCACCACGTCGTCCTGATCGCCGAACCCGCCCTGGCCGCGGGTCGACAGCGTGCCGATCACGTCGCAGCTGATCGCCCCGATCCGCATCCGGGTGCCGACCGCCTCGCCGCCGCGGTAGAGGTTCTGGCGAACGGTGTTGCCGATCAGGCACACCGCCTTGCCTGCCGCCTCCTCGGCCGGCGTCCAGTACCGACCGGAGGTGAGCGGCCAGGGCTGCACGGTGAGGAAGCCCGACGTGGTGCCGTTGATCGTGGTCGACCAGTTAGCGCCCTCGTAGATCGCGGTCGCGGTGGAGGAGGCCTGGGGCGCGATCGCGGTCACGCCCGCGACTTGGCGGCCGATGGCGTCCACGTCCTCCATGTCGAAGTCGGGCGGGCGCGGGCCGCCGCCGCCGCGCCCGAAGCCCTGGCCGGGGCGGACCTGGAGGACGTTGGTGCCTAGCGCGGAGATGTTCTGCTGGACCGCGGCGGTGGTCGCCTTGCCCAGCGTCACCATGGTCACCACCGCGCCCACCCCGATGATGATCCCGAGGATGGTGAGGAACGAGCGCAGCTTGTGCCGCGCGATCGAGCGCAGCGCGAGGAGGAGGGTGGTGCCGAACATTACAGACCCTCGCCAGCACGCCGCGGCAAAGCCGCGTCGTCGATCGGGCTTTGCCCGCCGGCCGGGCTTGTGCGAGTCAGCCGATCGTCGTCGGCTGCCGCACTGCGCTGCGCCTCGATCCGCTCCACCAGCCCATCTTTGAAGTGGACCACCGTCCGCGCGAACGCGGCCATGTCGGGCTCGTGGGTGACCATCAGTACCGTGATGTTGCTAGTGCGGTTGAGGTCAGTCAGTAGCTCCATGATCTCCACCGACCGCTCCGAATCGAGGTTTCCGGTCGGCTCATCCGCGAGGAGCACGTCGGGGCTAGTGACGATCGCGCGGGCGATCGCCACGCGCTGCTGCTGGCCGCCCGACAGTTCGGCGGGGGTATGGTCCCACCAGCGGTCCAGCCCGACCTTCTCCAGCGCCGCCATGCCGCGCTCGCGCCGCGCCTTGCGGTCGTCGCCGCGATAGAGCAGCGGCAGCTCGACATTCTCCAGCGCGGTGGTCCGGCTGAGGAGATTGAACCCTTGAAACACGAAGCCGAGATAGCGTCGGCGCAGCAGCGCGCGCTGGTCGCGACCCAAGGTTTCGACATGGTGACCGCGGAAGAGGAACGTCCCCGCCGACGGCACGTCGAGGCAGCCGAGGATGTTCATGGTGGTCGACTTGCCCGACCCCGACGGCCCCATCACCGCGACGAAGTCGCCTGCGGCGATGTCGAGGTCGACACCCCTCAACGCCTGGAACTGGGTGGCGCCGCTGCCGTACACCTTGGTGACGTTGCGCAGGCTGATGAGCGGGTCAGCCATTCGCAACACCCGCATCGTCCTGCCGGGTTGGTTCCGGCATCCACCGTCCCGCACGCGCACCCGCGGCGGCGCTCGTGAAACGGTAGCCCCCGGGTCGAGCCCGGGGCGAGGAACTACTGGCCACCGCTGCCGCCCCCGCTCTGCCGGCGCTGGCCGCCGCCCGATCCGCCCCGCCGCGCGCCGCCGCCGGCCGCGTCGCCGCTCGCCAGCTGGCCGGTGATGACCTGCTGACCAGGCTTGAGGTCGCCCCCCAGCACCTCGGTCACCTGGCCGTTGGTGTCGCCGGTGGTGATCCGCACCGCCTGCGGCTTACCGTCACCCCCCTTGACGTAGACCGTCTGGGTCGCGCCGCGGGCCAGCGTCGCGGTCCGTTCGGGCCGGTCCCGACGCGGGCGGAAGGTCAGCGACCCGGCGATCCCGCCGCTCGCCTGAGCGCCCGCCGCTGCCTGGGGACGGAAGCGCAGTGCGGCGCTGGGTACGAGCAAGACGTTCTTCTTCTCGGAGGTGACGATGTCCGCGGTGGCGGTCATGCCCGGTCGCAGCTGCCCCGACGGATTGGCCACCGTCAGGTCGGCGGCGTAGCTGACCACCTGCCCCGTGGTCGTGGTGGTGGTCGTCGAGGACGAGCTCGCCGCCGACGCCGACAGGTTGGAGCCGACGTCGACCCGCGCGATCTCCGCGGGGAAGGTGCGACCGGGGAATGCATCCACGGTGAAGGTCGCGCGCTGGCCGCGGCTGACCTCGCCCACGTCGGCCTCGTCGATCGCGACCTCCAGCTTCATCTTGGTGAGGTCCTCGGCGATCACGAACAGCGTGGGCGTGCTGAACGACGCCGCCACCGTCTGGCCCGGGTCGACCTGGCGGGCGAGCACCACGCCGGACACCGGCGAGCGGATGATGGCGCGGCTGCGCTGGGTCTGCGATTGGGCGAGCTGCGCGCGCGACGCCGCGACGTTGGCCTGCGCCACCTTGAGCGCAGCGACGGCGCGCTGGGCATTGGCGCGCCCGGTCTGGAGCTCGGTCGCGGACGGCACCCGGCCGTTCGACAGGCGGTACACCTCCTGGAGCCGCGCGAGTTGGGCGTTGGCCTCCGCAACGGTCGCCTGCGCCTGCGCCACGCCCGCGACCTGCGCGTTGAGCTGCGCCTCGCCCGCCCTGATCTGGTCCTCGATCTGCTCGGGATCGATCAGCGCCAGCGGCTGGCCCGCGACGACACGGTCGTTGACGTCGACCACGACGCGGGTGACGAGGCCCGAGAGCTGCGATCCCACCGTCACCTGATTGGTCGGCGCGAGCTTGCCGGTCGCCGAGACCGACACGGTGAGGTCGCCGCGCGTGACGCCCGCCGTGGAATACTGCACCTCGTCCGACCCGCCGAAACAACGGGTAAGAACAGCCCCCACCAGCACCAGCAGCCCGGCGATCAGCGCCCACTTGGCCCAGCGACGCCAGGGCTGCGCGGGCTTCACGCCGAGGAAGTCGTCGGTGGTATCGGCCATCAGCGCGCACTCGGACTGGAGGGGACGGGAACGGGGGCGGGGGTAGCGCCGGGGTCAAGCGTGCGGGGCGGCGCCACGGGGACGGTGCCGGAGTCCCAGCCGCCGCCGAGCGCGACGTAGAGTGCGACCAGGGCGGTGGATGCGTCCGAGCGCGCCTGGGTCAGCCCGTTCTGCGCCGACAGCAGCGCCGCTTCCTGCTGGTTGAGCGTCGTGAAGTCGGTCAGGCCCGAGCGGTACTGGCTGCGGCTGAGGATCGCCGAGTTGGTCGACGCGTCGAGCGCCACCGCGAACTCGCGCTCGCGGGCGAGCGCGGTGTTGTACGCGACCACCGCGTTCTCGACATCCTCCAGCGCGAGCAGCACCGTCCCCTTGTAGGCGGCGAGCGCGAGGTCGGTGGCGGCCTCGGCGGCGCGTACCTGGCTGCGCAGCCGCCCGCCGTTGAAGATCGCCTGGGTCAGCCCTGCGAACAGCGCGCCGGTGATCGCGTCGCCGATGCCGCCGATCGAGGTCGCGTTGGTGTTGAGGTTGCCGCTGATCGCCAGCGCCGGATAGAGTCGCGCCTTGGCGACCCCGATCTGCGCGGTTGCGGCGGCGAGGTTGCGCTCGGCGGCGCGCACGTCGGGGCGCTGGCGCAGGAGTTCGGCGGGCAGGCCGATGCCGGCAGGCGCGGGACCGGTCGGGATCGGCCGAGCCGCCGCCAGCTCTGCCTTGAGCGCACCGGGCGCCTGGCCGGTGAGGACGCCCAGCCGCGACACCGCGGCGTTGTACTGCTGCTCCAGCGACGGGATCGTCGCGGCGGTCTGCGCCCGCTGGCCCCTCGCCTGCTCGTTATCGAGGCTCGACACCAGGCCCGCCTGCACCCGGAAGCCCGCGATCTCCAGATTGTCGTCCTGGAGCGTGAGGCTGGACCGCGCGTTGCCGAGTTGTGCCTGAAGTGCGCGGGCGAGGACGTAGTTGCGCGCGGTCTCCGACTGCACGGTCAGGAGCACGGCGGCATAGTCGTAGCCCGCGGCGGCATATTGCGCGCGGCTCGCCTCGACGGTGCGGCGGATTTCACCGAAGACGCCGACCTGGTAGCTCGCCGACAACCCCGCGGTGAAGCTGTTCGACCCGCCGCCGCCCGTATCGACCACGGTGCCGTCGGGCAGCGTGAACGACCGTCCGCCGCCGCGCAGGTTCTCGTTGCGCTGGTACCCGCCCGACCCGGACACGGTCGGTAACAGCGTGGCGCGGCTCTGGCGCAGCGTCTCGCGCCCCTGCCGCAGCCGCGCCACCGCCTGTGCGATGTCGGTGTTGGCGGCGGCGGCCTGCTCGACCAGCCGGCCGAGGACGGGATCGTCGAAGCGCTGCCACCAGCGGGTCAGGTCCTCGCGCACGGCACCGCCGGGAACGGAGAAGGCGTCCGGCACCCCGAGGTCGGACGGCGCCTTGGGACGATAGTCCGGCCCCACCATGCAGCCGGCAAGGACCCCGGCAAGGACCAGCGGGATCGGGAGGGCGCGGGTTCTGGCCATGGCGTGGTGCATGGCCACCACACCTGTTTCCGTCCAGCGCTTTTATGTCGCAGTTTGTCGCAGCCCCCGCGCGCGGAACCGGGGGCGGATGGACGGCGTCACTCCAGCTCCAGGATCACCTGATCCACCGCCAGGCTCTCCCCCGCGCTTGCCTCGACCGCCTTGACCACTCCCGCCTTCCCGGCGCGCAGGATGTTCTCCATCTTCATCGCCTCCACCACCGCGAGCGGCTGGCCGAGCTCGACCTTGTCGCCCGCCGCCACGTCGAGGCGCACCAGCAGCCCGGGCATCGGCGCGAGGAGAAACCGGCTGAGGTCGGGGGGCACCTTCTCGATCAGGTGCCGGGCATAGGGCGCGACGTGCGCCGGCAGGACGCGGGCGTCGTGGCCGGCGCCGCGGGTCGAGAGGCGGAACCCCGCCGGGCGCGGTTCGAGGCGGATGGTCAGCGCCTCGTCGCCGACCTCCACCGCCACCATCGCATCGCCCGGCGTGTATTCCAGCGCGAGGTCGAGCGGCTCGCCATCGACGATGAGCTCGTCGCCGTCGAGCAGCACTTGATGCAACGCCTCTCCGATCCTCACTACCCACTCGGCAGGGGGTGAAAGCCGCCGACCGAGCTGGCCGTCGATCCGCCGGGCGCGATCGGCGTGGGCGGTGGCGGCGAAGGCGGCGATCCCGGCGAGGATGCGGACCAGCCCGGCGCTCGCGGGCGCGCCGGTGAAGCCCTCCGGATACTCCTCGGCGATGAAGCCGGTGGTGAGCCGTCCCTCGCGGAAGCGCGGGTGCTGCATCAGCGCCGACAGGAAGTCGAGATTGGTGCCCGGCCCCTCGATCCGGAACGCGTCGAGCGCGGCGACCTGCGCGTCGATCGCCGCCTCGCGGGTCGGGGCCCAGGTGACCAGCTTGGCGATCATCGGGTCGTAGAACATCGACACCTCGCCTCCCTCGACGACGCCGTCGTCAACGCGGATGACGGCCGCCTCGCCGCGCGAGGTCTCGGGCGGAGCGTAGCGGACGAGGCGACCGATGCTCGGGAGGAAGCCGCGATACGGGTCCTCGGCATAGACGCGGTTCTCGATCGACCACCCGGTCAACTTCACCTCGTCCTGGGTGAGCGGCAGCTTCTCGCCCGCCGCGACGCGGATCATCAGCTCGACCAGGTCGAGCCCGGTCACCTCCTCGGTCACCGGATGCTCGACCTGGAGGCGGGTGTTCATCTCCAGGAAGTAGAAGCTCTCGCCGGTCGGGTCGGCGCCCGACACGATCAGCTCCACCGTGCCCGCCGAATGGTAGCCGACCGCCCTGGCCAGCGCCACCGCCTGCTCGCCCATGCGGCGGCGCATCTCGGGGGTGACGAAGGGCGAGGGCGCCTCCTCGACCACCTTCTGGTGGCGACGCTGGACCGAGCATTCGCGCTCGCCCAGGTAGAGCACGGTGCCGTGCTGGTCCCCCATCACCTGGATCTCGATATGCCGCGGGCTCTCGATGAACTTCTCGATGAAGACCCGGTCGTCGCCGAACGAGGCGAGCCCCTCCCGCTTGGTCGCCTCGAAGCCTTCGCGGACGTCGGCCTCGGACCAGGCGAGCCGCATCCCCTTGCCGCCGCCGCCGGCCGACGCCTTCATCATGACGGGGTAGCCGATGTCCGAAGCGATCCGCACCGCCTCCTCGGTGTCGGCGATCTCGCCCAGGAAACCGGGGACGACGTTGACCCCCGCCGCCTTGGCCAGCTTCTTGGATTCGATCTTGTCGCCCATCGCCGCGATGGCGTTCGGCGGGGGGCCGATGAAGGCGATGCCGGCGTCGGCGCAGGCGCGCGCGAAGCTTTCGCGCTCCGACAGGAAGCCGTAGCCGGGGTGGATCGCGTCGGCGCCCGTCTCCTTGGCGGCGAGCAGGATCAGCTCGGTCTTGAGGTAGCTCTCGGCGGCGGGCGCGGGGCCGAGGCGGACGCTCTCGTCGGCCATGAGGACGTGGGGGGAACGCGCGTCGGCGTCCGAATAGACCGCCACCGTCGCGATTCCCATTGCCTTGGCGGTGCGCATCACCCGGCACGCTATCTCGCCGCGGTTGGCGACCAGTATCTTCTTGAACATCAGCGTTCCCGCTTTCGATGGATGAACCAAACCCCGGTCACCAGAACGATGACCCCCAGGCCGGCGACCGTCAGGCCGGTCAGCCGCTTGTAGAAGTCGCATCGTTCCACGGGCTCGCCGCAGTCACCCATCATGGACAAGCCGGCGATCAGGAACGTCGCAGGCACGCATAGCGCCGTCCAGAGCGCGGCCAGAGCTATTCTGCCACCCGAGCTCATCTCGACCCTCGCCGCGTGATCACGCGCCTCTCCTCGCCGCTCCGACCATATGCCGCGCCTCGCTTACACCGCGCATCCAAGAAGCGGGATGCCGGGTCAAGCCCGGCATGACCAAGGGAATGGTGCAACCCTACCCCGAGTGAGCTGTTGCCTCGCCATGCGTTGGCTCCAGTTCCTCCACATCCCGCGCGACTATCGCTGGGTCGAGAGCGTCGTCACCGTGGCGGTGGCGGTGCTGGCGGCGCTGATCGTCCACGCGGTGGCCGTCCGGTTCGTGCGGCTGGCGACGCGGGCCAAGTACCAGCCGGTGCTCGCGCGGGTGCGCAGCCCGTCGCGGTGGATGGCGGTGGCGGGGTTCGTCGGTGCCTCCACCCGCTTCCTGCCGCTCAGCCGCGCGGAGGTACAGGACTGGCGGCAGGTGGCGGGGTTCGCCGTGCCGGCGCTGCTCGGCTGGCTCGCGCTCGCGGGCTTCCGCGCGATGCTCGACGTGGTGACGATCCGCGCCGACGTGACGGTCGCCGACAACCTGCGCGCACGGCGGCGGCGGACGCGGGCGGCGATCCTGGGGCGGATCGGCAGCCTGGCGATCGGCTTCGTCACCGTCTGCCTGATGCTCCTGTCGGTGCCCGGCATCCGTGCGGTGGGGGTAACGCTGATGGCGTCGGCGGGAATCGCAGGACTCGTCGTCGGTGCCGCGGCGCAGCCCGCGCTCAAGAACCTGATCGCGGGCATCCAGATGGCGTTTACCGAGCCGATCCGACTGGACGACGTGGTGATCGTCGACAACGAATGGGGCCGGGTCGAGGAGATCACCCTGACCTACGTCGTCATCCGCCTGTGGGACGACCGGCGGCTGGTGGTGCCGGTGGCCAAGTTTCTGGAACAGCCGTTCCAAAATTGGACGCGCGAGACCAGCCAGCTGCTCGGCAGCGTGTTCTGGTACCTCGATCCCACCGCCGACGTGGCGCGGGTGCGGACGATGGTGGAGGAGGCGGTGCGCGCGTCCGAGCGGTGGGACGGGCGGTCCTGGGCGCTCCAGGTCACCGACGTGAAGGCGGACGCGATCGAGCTGCGCGGGCTGATGACCGCCAAGGACGCGCCCACCACGTTCGACCTGCGTGCCGAGGTGCGCGAGGCGGTGCTGGCGCGGCTGCGGACCGATATGCCCGAGGCGCTGCCGCGGACCCGGGTGGTGATGCCGGATCGCGGACCGCCAGGGAAGGTTCAGGCGTGAAGCGCCGCGACATCCCGATGCTGCGCGACCAGCCTTGTCGAGCAGGGCGACGACGGGCGACCGGCATCCTCCTTCGCACCCCGTAGAACAGCGCCATCAAGGCGGGGTGGCGAGCGGTCAGGCGGGTTCCGCCATCGGTGCCGGTACCGTCCGGAGCGCGTCGAGGAACAGGTCGCACCACCAGAACACGTCCTCCGCACGGACGTTGGCGATCAGCGCCTGCCAGCGGCGCACCCGCTCCTCGCGCGGCATGGCCAGCGCGGCGGCGATGGCGTCGGCCATCTCGTCGGCGCTGTAGGGATTGACCAGCACCGCCTCGGCCAGCTGCTCGGCGGCGCCGGCGAACTTGGAGAGGACCAAGACGCCGGGATCGTCCGGGTCCTGCGCGGCGACGTATTCCTTGGCGACTAGGTTCATGCCGTCGCGCAAGGGGGTCACCAGCCCGATGCGGGCGGCGCGGTAGATGCCGGCGAGCTCGTGCCGCGGATAGCCCTTGTTGACGTAGCGGATCGGCACCCAGTCGATGTCCGCGAACTCGCCGTTGATCCGGCCCGACAGCCCGTCGAGGTCGGCGCGGATCTCCTGATAGGTGTTGACCTTCTCTCTCGACGGTGGCGCGATCTGGAGCATGTAGACCAGCCCCCGGCGGTCCGGATTCTCCTTGAGGAAGCGCTCGTAGCCGAGGAAGCGTTGGCGCAGCCCCTTGGAATAGTCGAGCCGGTCGACCCCGACGATCAGGCTGCGCCCGGTCGAGGACATCCACATCCGGTCGCGCGCGAAGTTCGCCTCGCGGCTGCGCGCCGCTTCCTCGAACTCGGCGGTCTCGATCCCGATCGGCGCGACGATCGCGCGGATGGTGCGCCCGCCGACGGTCACCTCGTCGTTCGGGCCCAGCGTGCCGTCCATCTGCGTCGTGACGTAATGGCGGAAGCTGTCGAGCCAGTCCTCGGTATGGAAGCCGATCACGTCATAGGCGAACAACGAGTCGACCAGCTGGCGGTGGCTGGGGAGCGACAGCAGCAGCCGCATCGGCGGCCAGGGGATGTGGAGGAAGAAGCCCATGCGGTTCCTCACCCCGCGCTTGCGCAGCTCCCAGCCGAGCGGGATCAGGTGGTAGTCGTGGACCCAGACGAGGTCGTCCTCGCCGATCATCGGGGTGACCGTGTCCGCGAACAGCCGGTTGACGCGGCGATAACCCGAATCGAAGTCGCGCTCGAACTCGGTCAGGTCGATGCGGTAGTGGAACAGCGGCCACAGCGTCCGGTTGGCGTAGCCGTTGTAATATTCGTCGAAATCCTGCGCCTCGAGGTCGACCGTCGCGGCGGTGACGTTGCCCTCCGTCTCGGTATGGACCTCGCCGGTGAAGGTGTCGCAGGTCTCGCCCGACCAGCCGAACCAGGTGCCGCCCTGGCGACGGAGCGCGGCGAGCAACGCCACCGCGAGCCCGCCCTGGTTGCCGCCGGGGCCGACCTTGGGCGACTGGACGCGGTTGGAGATGACGACGAGCTTGGGTGCGGGTGCTTCGGTCATGCGCCCTTCCTCTCACCCCGGCGGAAGCGCCTCATCGCACCGCGCTCCACGGCTTGGACAGCATCACCGCGCAGTTGATGAGGCCGACCAGCGAATAGGTCTGGGGATAATTGCCCCACAGCTCGCCCGTCGCCGGGTCGATGTCCTCCGACAGCAGTCCCGCGGGGGTGCGGCGCGCCACCATCTCCTCGAACAGCGCGCGCGCGTCGTCGGTGCGGCCGGTCGCGTGGAGCGCCTCGATCAGCCAGAAGGTGCAGACGTTGAAGGCGGTGTGCGGCAGCCCGAAATCGTCCTCGATGGCGTAGCGGAGCATGTGGCTGCCGCGGCGCAGGCCCTCCTCCACCGCCGTCAGCGTTCCCGCGAAGCGCGGATCGTCGGGGGCGAGGAAGCGCAGGTCGAGGAGCTGGATCAGGCTGGCGTCGAGGTCGTCGCCGCCGAAGGTCGCGGAGATGCGGTTCGTGTCGGGGCGCCACGCGGCGTGCTCGATCGTCTCGCGCATCTGGTCGGCCCGCTCGCGCCAGAAGCCCGCGCGATCGCCCAGCCCGAGCGCGTCGGCGGCGGTGGCGAGCCGGTCGCACGCCGCCCAGCACATCGCGGCGGAGTAAGTGTGGACCGCCGACTTGGTGCGCAGCTCCCAAAGGCCGGCGTCGGGCTTGTCGTAGACGGCCCAGGCGCGCTCGCCGACCTTCTCCAGCGCCCGGAAGTCCTCGATCCCGGCGACCCGGAACAGCCGCTGGTCGTGGAACGCCTGCGCGTTGGAGAGGACGATCTGCCCGTAGGCGTCGTGCTGGACCTGGACATACGCCTCGTTGCCGACGCGAACCGGCCCCATGCCGCGGTAGCCGGCGAGGTCGGGCGCCTCGCGCTCCACCAGCACCGCCTCGCCGCCGACGCCGTAGAGCGGCTGGACGTGGCCGCCGCGCGCGTCGTCGACGATGTTGCGGAGGTATTCGAGATAGCCCTCCAGCACGTCGAGCGCCCCCAGGCGGTTGAGCGCCTGCACGGTGTAATAGGCGTCGCGCACCCAGCAGTAGCGATAGTCCCAGTTGCGCCCCGAATCGGCGTGTTCGGGGAGCGAGGTGGTGAGCGCCGCGACGATCGCGCCGGTCTCCTCGTGCTGGCACAGCTTCAGGGTGATGGCGCTGCGGATCACCACGTCCTGCCATTCGAGCGGGATGGCGAGGCCCCGGACCCATTGCCGCCACTCCGCCTCGGTCTGCTCGAGCATGGCCGACAGCGTGTCGGCGAGGTTGCCCTGGAAACTCTCGTCGGGGCCGAGAAAGAAGTGGAGCGGGCGTTCGAGGCGGAACGGCCGCTCGGCGCGCAGCCGGTCGATCGCGGCGTCGGTGGTGAGGCGCAGCGTCAGCTCGCTGAGCAGGAAGCGGATGTGGTTCGAGCCCTGGGTGATGCTGGTCGGGCGGCCCCAGTCGGTGGCGACGCGGAGGACGACGCGGATGCGCGGGCTGCCGGCGACCGGCCGCACCGTCCGCACGAAGGCGGTCGGGCGATAGGCGCGGCCGTTGCGGAAGAAGCGGGGGGCGAAGTCGGTAACCTCGACCGCATTACCCTCCGCATCCTCGTGCCGGGTGACCAGGATCGGGGTGTTGCGACGGTAGTGCTGCTCGGTCCTGACGCAGCCGTCGAGTTCGATCGCCCAGTAGCCGGTCTCGGCCTCGCCGCCGCCGAGCAGCGCCGAGAAGGCCGGATCGCCGTCGACACGCGGCACGCAGCCCCAGACGAAGCGGCCGGTGCGGTCGACCAGCGCCGAGACCTGGCAGTTCCCGATGGGCCAAAGGTCCATGGTCTGGGTCATGCGCCCTCCCCCGCTTTCGATATCGCGCGGTCGAGCCAGGCGGCGAGCGCCGCCGGATCGTCGAGGCGGTACAGCGCCGCGGTGTCGCGCGCCGCGCCGACGAGGACACCCGCCCCGCCGAGCGACGCCGCGGCCTCGAACCCGTCCTCGTCGGTGACGTCGTCGCCGAAGAAGAGCGGGCGGGTGCCGTGACAGGCGGCCTCCGCGGCGAGAGCGCGCACCGCCGCGCCCTTGTCGCCCGGCGCGCGGACCTCGACCATCATCTTGCCGCGCTGGAGGACGAGGCCGTGTTCGGCGGCGAGCGCGGCGGCGGTGGCGACCGCGTCCGCCTCGCCCTCGGGCCGCTGGCGGTAATGGAGCGCGGCGCCGAAGCTCTTGCGCTCGAACACCAGCGCCTCGGCGTCGGCGTAGGTCTCCATGGCGAGCGTCGCCTCGGCGAGCGCGGGCGGCGGGATGAGCGCGGGGGCGCCCTTCCCCGCCAACCGCCGCTCGGCGCCGTGGCTGCCCGCGACCGCTACCAGCCCGGCGTGACGCCCGAGCATGGCGTCGAGCTGCGCGATCGAGCGGCCGCTGACGATCGCGACCCGGCCGGGGAGCAGCGTTGCCAACCGCTCGAGCCGGTCGAGCAGGCCGGCGCCCACCTCCACCGCGTCGGGGCGCGGGGCGAGGTCGACCAGCGTGCCGTCGAAGTCGAGGAACAGGCTGGTGCCGGCGAGGTCGGCGAGCGGCGGGGGGAGGTCTGGCATCGGACGGCGGGCTAGCATCGGCGGCTGAACCCGTCGCCCCTCCCCGCCGTTCCGGCCCGCGATTGCTTTTGCGCGCCGGCTGTTCGAAGGCGGAACGGCAAGGAGAGTGGAATGTCGTCGACGCTGGAGGAGCTGGAGCGCCGCCGCGAGGCCGCGCGGATGGGCGGCGGGGAGAAGCGGATCGCCGCGCAGCACGCCAAGGGCAAGCTGACCGCGCGCGAGCGGCTCGACGTGCTGCTCGACGAGGGCTCGTTCGAGGAGCTCGACATGTATGTGGAGCACAACTGCGTCGATTTCGGGATGCAGGCGCAGGTGATCCCGGGCGACGGTGTCGTCACCGGATCGGGGACGATCAACGGCCGGCTGGTGTTCGTGTTCAGCCAGGATTTCACCGTGTTCGGCGGGTCGCTGTCGGAACGGCACGCGCAGAAGATCTGCAAGATCATGGACATGGCGCTGAAGGTCGGCGCGCCGGTGATCGGCCTCAACGATTCGGGCGGCGCCCGCATCCAGGAGGGCGTGGCGAGCCTCGGCGGCTATGCCGAGGTGTTCCAGAGGAACGTGCTGGCCTCGGGGGTGGTGCCGCAGCTTTCCCTCATCATGGGGCCGTGCGCGGGGGGCGCGGTCTACTCGCCGGCGATGACCGACTTCATCTTTATGGTGAAGGATTCGAGCTACATGTTCGTCACCGGCCCCGACGTGGTGAAGACCGTCACCAACGAGGTGGTGACGCAGGAGGCGCTGGGCGGGGCGGTGACGCACACCACCAAGACCTCCGTCGCCGACGTCGCGTTCGAGAACGACGTGGAGGCGCTGCTGGCGGCGCGCGACTTCATCGATTTCCTGCCGCTGTCGAACCGCGCCAAGGATCAGGGGGGTGGCGTGCCCGAGCGGCCGACCGCCGACGCGTGGGACCGGGTCGAGCCGAGCCTCGACACGCTGATCCCGGCCAGCGCCAACCAGCCCTACGACATGCACGAGCTGATCCGGAAGGTCGTCGACGAGGGCGACTTCTTCGAGGTGCAGCCGGCGCACGCGGCCAACATCATCTGCGGCTTCGGGCGGATCGAGGGGCGCACGGTGGGCGTCGTCGCCAATCAGCCGATGGTCCTGGCGGGCGTGCTCGACATCAACTCATCGAAGAAGGCGGCGCGGTTCGTGCGCTTCTGCGACTGTTTCGACATTCCCATCGTGACGTTCGTCGACGTACCGGGCTTCCTGCCGGGGACGGCGCAGGAGCATAACGGCATCATCAAGCACGGCGCCAAGCTGCTCTTCGCCTATGCCGAGGCGACCGTGCCCAAGATCACCGTCATCACCCGCAAGGCCTATGGCGGCGCGTACGACGTGATGGCCTCCAAGCACCTGCGCGGCGACCTCAACTATGCCTGGCCGACCGCCGAGATCGCGGTGATGGGCGCCAAGGGCGCGGTGGAGATCATCTTCCGCGGGCGGACGCCGGAGGAGATCGCGGAACGGACCGCCGAGTACGAGGCGAGGTTCGCCAACCCGTTCGTGGCGGCGTCGAAGGGCTTCGTTGACGAGGTCATCATGCCGCATTCCACCCGGCGGCGGATCGCGCTGGGCTTGCGGAAGCTGCGCAGCAAGAGCCTGGAGAACCCCTGGAAGAAGCATGACAACATTCCATTGTGAGCGCACGGATCGCACATTATAAGGTGATGTGAAGGAGCCTGCGATGCAGACCGAGCGCGTCACCTTTCTCACCACCCCGGCCCATAAAGCCTCGCTGGCGGGACGTGCGGCTGCCCGAGGTATTTCGCTGGGAGAGTATGTCCGCCGCAAGACGGACGAGGACGACGACCTCACGCCCGCGCAGGAGGCCGAACTGGCGCTCCTCGTCGCCGAAGTGAACAGGGCGATCCCATCCATGGTGGAAAAGCTGGACGCGATGAGCGCGACCCTTCGCCAGACGAGCGAACAGGTGGACCGCACGCTACGCGAAGCAGGTGCGGGGCGTTGAGCTCGCTGGGCGACGCGCTCGCCGCGCTCAAGAACATCGTCCTGCTGCAGGAGCGACTGGAGGTCGTCCAGCGCGACCTGGGGCAGGTCGCGACCAGTGTCGCGATGATCAATGATTACGCGCGCGACATCGACAAGCGGGTGGTGCGGATCGAGACCATGATCGAGATGTCGAGGCCGAACGGCGGCAGCGCGCCGAGGATCGAGCGATGACCCTAGGCCGCCTCAACCATGTCGGCGTCGCGACGCCCTCGATCGAGAAGTCGGTCGAGACGTACCGCTCCCTGCTCGGCGCCGACGCGGTTGGCGAGCCGTTCGACCTGCCCGCGCAGGGGGTGAAGGTGTGCTTCATCGACGCGCCCAACACGCAGATCGAGCTGATCGAACCCTATGACGACGCCTCGCCCATCGCGGGGTTCCTGCGCAGGAACCCCGCCGGGGGGCAGCATCACGTCTGCTTCGAGGTGCCCGACATTCACGCGGCGGTCGCGGACCTCAAGGCAAAGGGCGCGACCGTGCTCGGGAGCCCGCGGATGGGCGCGCACGGGACGCCAATCGTGTTCGTCCACCCGCGCGACATGGGCGGCGTGCTGGTCGAGCTGATGGAGACGCCGCGCGGCGAGCACTGAGGCTTGCTCCCCTGCCCCGTTCGTGCTGAGCGTCGTCGAAGCACAGTCCCTTCGACTTCGCTCAGAGCGACCGGGGGTCGATTAGGGGAGCGAAGAACCGTGGCGGACCATCAGCACATCATGACCGAGCGGCGCGGCGACGTGCTGGTCGTGACCCTCAACCGCCCCGACCGCCTCAACGCCGCGCCGCCGGCGATGTTCGAGGAGGTACAAGCGGCGGTGGGCGATCTCGGCGGCGCGCGGGCGGTGCTGATCGCGGGGGCGGAACGGGCGTTCTGCTCGGGGGCGGACGTCTCCGCGGTTGCGTCGCGAGACGGCGATCCGGGCGAGGCCACGCATGCGGCGCTGACGAACAGCTTTAACCCGGCGATCCAGGCGCTCGCCGACCTGGCGGTGCCGGTGGTCAGCGCGGTGCGCGGGCCAGCAGCGGGAATCGGGTGCAGCCTCGCGCTGGTCGCGGACTTCTGCGTCGCCAGCGACACCGCCTACTTCCTCCAGGCCTTCGTCAACATCGGACTGGTCCCGGACGGCGGCGCGACGTGGATGCTGCCGCGGTTGGTGGGCCGCTCGCGAGCGGCGGAGATGATGCTGCTCGGCGAGCGGGTGCCCGCCGCCAAGGCGCTCGACTGGGGGCTGGTCCACAAGGTCGTGGCGGACGATGCACTCGACGCCGGAGCGTTCGCGCTCGCCGAGCGGCTGGCGGCGGGGCCGACCGCGGCACTCGGGCTGATGCGGCGCGCCCTGTGGCAGAGCCTGGACGGCAGCCTCGCCGAGGCGATGGCGCTGGAGGCGGACAACCAGCGCACTGCGCGCGGCACCGCCGACGCGGGCGAGGGCGGAGCGGCGTTCTTGCAGAAGCGAAAGCCCCGGTTCACAGGAGCCTGATGGCCGAGATCGAACAGAATACCGGCGAGGATGCCGGCGCCGCGCCCAAGCTCCCCACCATGCCCGAGCCCTCCGCGGCCCCGTCGTTCGTCGATTGGAAGACGCTCGCCGCCAAGGAGGTCAAGGGCCGCGACCTGACCTGGGACACGCCCGAGGGGATCGCGGTCAAGCCGCTCTACACCGCCGACGACGTGACGCATGATCCGGGCCTGCCCGGCTTCGCGCCGTTCACCCGTGGGGTGCGCGCGTCGATGTATGCGGGGCGGCCGTGGACGATCCGCCAGTATGCGGGCTTCTCGACCGCGGAAGAGAGCAACGCCTTCTACCGCCGCAACCTCGCCGCCGGGCAGAAGGGCCTGTCGGTCGCGTTCGATCTCGCCACCCATCGCGGTTACGACAGCGACCATCCGCGCGTCGTCGGCGACGTCGGCAAGGCCGGGGTCGCGATCGACTCGGTCGAGGACATGAAGATCCTGTTCGACGGCATCCCGCTCGGCGAGATGAGCGTCAGCATGACCATGAACGGCGCGGTGATCCCGATCCTCGCCTTCTTCATCGTCGCGGGCGAGGAGCAGGGGGTCGAGCGGCGGCTGCTCGACGGGACCATCCAGAACGACATCCTCAAGGAGTTCATGGTCCGCAACACCTATATCTACCCGCCCGAACCGAGCATGCGGATCATCGCGGACATCTTCGAATATACGAGCGCGGAGATGCCCAAGTTCAACAGCATCTCGATCTCCGGCTACCACATGCAGGAAGCCGGGGCGACGCAGGTGCAGGAGCTGGCCTTCACCATCGCCGACGGCAAGGAATACGTGCAGGCGGGCGTCGCGGCGGGTCTGGATATCGACAAGTTCGCCGGGCGGCTGTCCTTCTTCTTCGCGATCGGCATGAACTTCTTCATGGAGATCGCCAAGCTGCGCGCCGCCAGGACGCTGTGGCACCGGGTAATGACCAACCTCGGCGCCAAGGACGAGCGCTCCAAGATGCTGCGGACGCACTGTCAGACCAGCGGCGTGTCGCTCCAGGAGCAGGACCCGTACAACAACGTCGTCCGCACCACGATCGAGGCGATGGCGGCGATGCTCGGCGGCACCCAATCCCTCCACACCAACGCGCTCGACGAGGCGATCGCGCTGCCGACCGACTTCTCCGCCCGGATCGCGCGCAACACCCAGATCGTCATCCAGGAGGAGACGGGGATGACCAAGGTCGTCGATCCGCTCGGCGGCTCCTACTATGTCGAGGCGCTGACCCAGAGCCTCGTCGACGAGGCGTGGACGATCATAAGCCGCGTCGATGCCGAGGGCGGCATGGCCAAGGCGGTCGCGGCGGGCTGGCCCAAGGCGATGATCGAGGAGGCGTCGGCGGCGCGGGCGGCGCGGGTCGACCGCGGCGAGGACGTGATCGTCGGGGTCAACAAGTACCGCAAGGCCGAAGAGGATCCGATCGACATCCTCGACGTCGACAACCATGCGGTGCGCGAGGCGCAGGTGCGACGGATCGCGCGGGTGAAGGCGGCGCGCGACGAGGCGGCGTGCCAGCAGGCGTTGGCGGCGTTGCGCTCGGCGGCCTCCAGTCCTCCCCGAGCTCCGCTCGGGGAGGAGGACCATGCAAAGCATGGTGGAGAGGTCGCCGTAGACGGCGGCGGGTTGACGCCCCCCGCCCCTCCGCCGGCTTCGCCGGTCCCCCTCCCCCATCAGGCTGGGGGAGGGCTGAAGAAGAACCTCCTCGCCCTCGCGGTCGAGTGCGCGCGCGCCCGCGCCACGCTCGGCGAGATATCCTCGGCGATGGAGGAGGCGTTCGGACGCTACGGTACCAAGCCGACTCCCGTCTCCGGCATCTACGGCGGCGCCTATACCGACGACGAGCGCTGGGCGCGGCTGCTGCGCGGGGTGGAGGCGACCGAGCGGCGGCTGGCCCGCAAACCCCGCATGCTGGTCGCCAAGATGGGTCAGGACGGGCACGACCGCGGCGCCAACCTCGTCTCCTCGATGTTCGGCGACCTGGGGTTTGAGGTCGTCCCCGGCCCCCTGTTCCAAACACCGCAAGAGGCCGCGGCGCTGGCGCTGGAAGCGCAGGTCGACGTGGTCGGCGCGTCCAGCCTCGCCGCCGGGCACAAGACGCTGATCCCCGAGCTGATCGGCCACCTGCGCGATGCGGGTCGCGCCGACATCAAGGTCGTCGCGGGCGGGGTGATCCCCGCGCAAGACTATCAGGCGCTCTACGATGCGGGCGTCCAGGCGATCTTCGGCCCCGGCACCAACCTGATCCGCGCCGCCGAGGCGGTGCTGCGCCTGCTCGGCCATAACATGCCGCCCGAAGAGGAGGCCGCCGCATGATCGAGGAGGGCGACGAGACCGGCGGCGATGCCCCGTTCGCGCGGTCCTACGACTTCTTCAAGCACATGACCGGTATCGCGCTGGTGTCGCTGGGTGGCGTGTTCGCCTTTGCCGACGGCGATGGCGCCCAGTTCGAGCGCAAGCGACTGGTGGTCGTGCTGACGTTCATCGGCATCGCCGGGGTCACCAGCCTGGTGATGGCGTCTTCGCTGGCGACGATCGAGGTCAAGCCCGAACCGCACGCGCAGGTCGCCCGGCGCATCCGCATCGCGCAGGGGATCGTCAGCATCATGCTGTCGGTCGGGTTGGGGGCGTTCCTCTTCAACTTCGCCCGCGCCATCCTGAAGTGACCCGCGCCGCCCGGTTCGTGCGCTTGGTGGCTGTACGGCCGATCACGGCACGGTAGAGGTGGCGGCATGAACGACCTCTCACCCGCCACCCTGCCCTATGCCGCGCCCGCGCCCGCGGTCCGCACCGACTGGACCCGGCCCGAGATCGCGGCGCTGTTCGACCTGCCCTTCACCGAGCTGGTCTTCCGCGCCGCCGCCGTCCACCGCGCGCACCACGACCCCGGCGAGATCGAGCTGTGCACGCTCTTGTCGATCAAGACCGGGGGCTGCCCGGAGGATTGCGGCTATTGCTCGCAGTCCGCCTTCGCGGACAGCGGGGTCAGGGCCGAGAAGCTGATGGACCTAGACGCGGTGCTGGCGGCGGCGCGCGAGGCGCGGGCGGCGGGGTCGAAGCGGTTCTGCATGGGGGCGGCGTGGCGCAACCCCAAGGACCGCGACATGGGCCGCGTCGTCGCGATGGTCGAGGGGGTCAGGGCGCTGGGGCTGGAGACCTGCATGACGCTGGGGATGCTCGACGCCGGGCAGGCCGCGCAGCTCGCCGAGGCGGGGCTCGACTACTACAACCACAACATCGACACCGCGCCCGAGGATTATGCGCGGGTCATCACCACCCGCAGCTTCGACGACCGGCTGGAAACGCTCGGCCATGTCCGCGATGCCGGGATCAACGTCTGCTGCGGCGGCATCGTCGGGATGGGCGAGCCGCGCGAGACGCGGGTCGGCTTCGTCCACGCGCTCGCTACCCTGCCCCGCCATCCCGAGAGCGTGCCGGTCAACGCGCTGGTGCCGGTGCGCGGCACGCCGCTGGGCGACATGCTGGCGGACACCCCCATGGCGCGGATCGACGATGTCGAGTTCGTCCGCACGGTCGCGGTCGCGCGCATCACCATGCCCACCAGCATGGTCCGCCTGTCCGCGGGCCGCGAGTCGATGGGGGAGGCGACGCAAGCCTTGTGCTTCCTCGCCGGCGCCAACTCGATCTTCACCGGCGACAAGCTGCTGACCGCGGGCAATGCCGGCGGCGACAGCGATGCGGGCATGATGGCGCGGCTGGGACTGCGGGCGACGGCACAGGCAACCGCCTGACGCTCCCTCGCCAGGGAGGGTCGAGAACCTAGTCCAGCCCCGCCACCGCCGCGTCGATCCGGCGAAGCATCGCCACCAGCCGGTCGATCTCGTCAGGCGCGAACCCGGCGAAGATGCGCCTCTCCAGCGCGAGCGCCTCCGGGGCGATCGCCGCGTGGAGAGTGCGTCCCGCCTCGGTGAGGAGGAGGTGGTGCGAGCGCTTGTCGGCGGCGTTGGCCTCGCGCGCCAGCACCCCGCGCTCGACCAGCGCGATCGCGGCACGGCTGACCGTCACCTTGTCCATCCGTGTCCGCTCGCCGATCGCACGCTGGCTGATCCCGCCGGTCTCCGCCACCACCGCGACCAGCCGCCATTCGGGAATCGAGAGGCCGAACAGCGTCTGATAGGCACGAGCGATCCGGTCGCTGACCAGGTTGGAGGTGAACGACAGGCGGAACGGGATGAAGTCGTCGAGGAACAGCGTCGGCACGGCCATGGGCGGATGGTAACGATTGACACCACCGGCGCAACGCGGCAGATGGTTACAGACGTTACTATTCTGCGAGGTGCTGCCGTGGCCGACGATCCGCAAGAGGCGAACCCACTGGGTCTCGCCGGGTTCGAGTTCTGCGAGTTCACCTCACCCGACGGCGACGCGCTCGCCGCGCAGTTCGAGGCGATGGGCTTCGTGCCCGCGCATCGCCACCCGACCAAGGACGTGACCCGATACAAGCAGGGGCGGATCAACCTGCTCCTCAACCGCGAGGCGACCGGGCAGGCGGCGGATTTTCGCGCGGCGCACGGGCCTTCGGCGACGGGCATGGCGTTTCGCGTCGCCGATCCCGCATCGGCCTATGCCCATGCGATCGCGGAGGGGGCGGTCCGGGTCGACGCCGCAGCGGGAACGCTCGGCCCCGACAGCTTCGCGATCGAAGGGATCGGGGGGTCGTACCTCTACCTCGTGCGCGCGGGCGAGGATCTCTACGCCGACTGGACCGAAGTGCCCGGCTGGCAGCAGGCGGAGGCGGAGAACAATGTCGGGCTCGACCTGCTCGACCACCTCACCCACAACGTCCGCCGCGGCGAGATGCGGACGTGGTCGAGCTTCTACGGCCGGCTGTTCGGGTTCGAGGAACAGAAGTATTTCGACATCAAGGGCAAGGCGACCGGGCTGTTCAGCCAGGCGATGATCGCTCCCGACGGCGCGATCCGCATCCCCCTGAACGAGAGCCAGGACGAGAACAGCCAGATCGAGGAGTTCATCCGCCAATACCAGGGCGAGGGCATCCAGCACCTCGCGCTGACCACCGACAACATCTACGAGACGGTGGAGCGCTTGCGCGACCGCGGTGTGCGGTTGCAGGACACGATCGAGACCTATTTCGAGCTGGTCGACAAGCGCGTCCCGGGCCACGGCGAGGACCTGGAGCGGTTGAGAAGGAACCGCATCCTGATCGACGGATCGGTGGAGCGCGGCGAGGGGCTGTTGCTCCAGATCTTCACGGAGAACATGGTCGGGCCGATCTTCTTCGAGATCATCCAGCGCAAGGGCAACGAGGGGTTCGGCAACGGCAATTTCCAGGCGCTGTTCGAGAGCATCGAACTGGATCAGATCAGGCGAGGCGTCATCACGGTCGACGCATAAGCGTCGGCCGGTGCGGGTGCGAAGGCGCCCGAGCCCGCCCGGCCAGCGCGGCATAGCCGGCCCACAAGGGCGCGGCTTTGCCGCGACCGACGGGCCGGCGAGAGGTTCGAAGAGGGCCGGCGGCACGCGGGTCGAGATACGGCAAGGGGACGGAGAGGAACGCCATGACAGTCCACCAGCCGACCGACGCGAAACAGGGGGACGCCGCCGGCCCGGGCAGGCACAACGGTGTCGAGGCGGGCTACATGCCCGGCTTCGGCAATCACTTCGCCAGCGAGGCGGTCGCGGGGGCGCTGCCGGTCGGGCGCAACTCGCCCCAGCGGCCCGCCTTCGGCCTCTATGCCGAACAACTGTCGGGCACCGCCTTCACCGCGCCGCGCAGCGAGAACCGCCGATCCTGGCTCTACCGCCTGCGCCCCACCGCGCAGCATCCCGCCTTCACCCCGTACGCAGGCGCGGCGACGTTGCGGTCGGCGCCGTTCGACGCGGTGCCGCCCTCCCCCAATCGCCTCCGCTGGGACCCGCTGCCGATCCCGGCCGCGCCGACCGACTGGGTCGACGGGCTGGTGACCTATGGCGGCAACGGCGACGTCGCGACCGGCACGGGGGTCGCGATCCACCTCTACGCCGCCAACCGCGACATGGCGCGCGCCTTCTTCTCGGCGGACGGCGAGCTGCTGATCGTGCCTGAGCGCGGACGGTTGCGGGTCGATACCGAACTCGGCCGCATCGACCTCGCGCCGCTCCAGGCGGCGCTGATCCCGCGCGGGGTGCGGTTCCGTGTGGCGTTGCCCGACGGCGAGGCGCGCGGCTATGTGCTGGAAAACTACGGCGCGCTGCTCCGCCTGCCCGACCTCGGCCCGATCGGCGCCAACGGCCTCGCCAATCCGCGCGATTTCGAAACGCCGGTCGCCTGGTTCGAGGACGACGACCGGCCGTGCGAGGTGGTCCAGAAATACCAGGGCGGGCTGTGGCGGACCACCCTCCCCCACTCGCCGTTCGACGTGGTCGCCTGGCACGGCAACCTCGCGCCGTACCGCTACGACCTCACCCGCTTCAACACGATCAACACGGTCAGTTTCGACCATCCCGACCCGTCGATCTTCACCGTGCTGACCTCGCCCAGCGACACGCCCGGCACCGCCAATTGCGACGTGGTGATCTTCCCCCCTCGCTGGATGGTGGCTGAGGATACGTTTCGCCCGCCCTGGTTCCACCGCAACGTCATGTCGGAGTTCATGGGGCTGATCCACGGCGCCTACGACGCCAAGGAAGGGGGCGGCTTCGTTCCCGGCGGGGCGAGCCTCCACAACCAGATGAACGGCCACGGACCGGACTGGGCCGCCTACGAGAAGGCGTCCACCGCCGATCTCGGGCCGGTCAGGATCGAGGGCACCATGGCGTTCATGTTCGAGACCCGCCACCCCGTCCGGCTGACCGAATGGGCGAGCGGATCGCCGACCGCACAGCTCGATTACGACGCGGTGTGGGAGGGCTTCCCCAAGGCGCTGCTGCCGTGATCCGGCTCCACGGATACTGGCGGTCGGGCGCGGCGTACCGGGTCAGGATCGCACTGGGGCTGAAGGGCCTCGCCTACGATCAGGTCAACCACGACCTGCGCACCGGTGCGCAAGGGGCGCCCGACTATGCCGCGCTGAACCCGCTGAAGCTGGTGCCCGCGCTGGAATATGAGGGCGAGGTGCTGATCCAGTCGTCGGCGATCATCGAGTGGCTCGACGAGCGCTTCCCCGACGCGCCCCTGCTTCCCGCCGACCCTGCCGCGCGCGCGCATGTCCGCGCGCTGGTGGCGACGATCGCCGCGGACACCCATCCGCTCCACAATCTGCGGGTCGGGCGGCACCTGACGCGCGCGCTGGGCACCGACGACGACGGCGTGGCGGCGTGGAACCGCCACTGGATCGCCGAGGGGCTCGCCGCGGTGGAGACGATGGTGTCGCGCCACGGCCGCGGCTTCGCGCACGGCGACGTGCCGACCATCGCCGACTGCTTCACCGTCCCGGCGCTCTATTCGGCCCGCCGCTTCGGGGTCGACGTCTCGGCGTTCCCGCACCTGATCGCCGCGGGCGAGGCGGCGGCAGCGCTGCCGGCGGTCGCGGCCGCGCATCCGAGCGTCCAGCCCGATGCCGACCCCGCCTGACGCGGCCGCCGCGGCGGAGCGGCTGACCGCTACCCCCGCGGGGGTCCGCCTCGGCCCGCTTGCGCTGGTCCCGAATGGGGCTGCGCGCAACTTCGTCCTTCAGATGAAGGCGGGACGCTTCCACGGCTTCGTGGTCCGGCGCGGCGATGCGGTCCACGGCTATGTCGACCGCTGCCCGCACATGGGGCTGCCGCTCGCGCAGGAGCTCGACGGCTATCTCACCCCGAACCGCGCGCTGATCGCGTGCAGCTGGCACGCAGCGCTGTTCCGGGTGGAGGACGGCGCCTGCGTCGGCGGTCCGTGCGCGGGCGCGCGGCTGACGCCGTGGCCGGTCGCGGTGGTCGACGGGGCGATCGTCACCGCCGGTCACGGATGACCGTCGCCGACGGCGACATCTTCCGGGCGGGTCACCCTGCTCCTGCCCCGCAGAGATTTACGCACCATCCGCGTCGCCGCCACCCCGATGAAGGCTGGGGTCCGTGCCCGGCCGGTCTGCCACACGCGAGAGACATGGATCCCAGCCTGCGCTGGGATGACGGATCAGGTCGTGCCGGGGGCCGGGTCAGCGTCCGGGTGGGGGCGACGAAGCGCCCGCCGGGTGTGATCGCGGGCATTGGCCCCGGCGCCCCGCGCGGCTATGCTGCCGCCTTTCCGCCACCTGAGGGCCGCGTTTCGTCATGATGAATGCCCTCGGGCTGCTGAAGCGGCGTCGCTTCCTGCCCCTGTTCGCCACCCAGTTCCTCGGCGCGTTCAACGACAACCTGTTCAAGACCTCGATGGTCCTGTTCGCGACCTACGCGATCTTCGACGATGCCGGGACCGAGGCGAGCTTCAACGCGCTCGCCACCGGCATCTCGATCCTGCCCTTCTTTCTTCTCTCCGCGCTCGCCGGCCAGCTCGCCGACACCTACGACAAGGCCAGGATCATCCGGCTGGTGAAGACGGCGGAGCTCGGGATCATGGCGGTCGGCGCGGGCGGGCTGCTGCTCGCCAGGAATGGGCATACCGGCCCCGGCATGGCGCTGATGCTGGCGGCGGTGCTGCTGCTGGGCATCCATTCGACCTTCTTCGGACCGATCAAGTACGCGATCCTGCCCCAGCACCTCCAGCCCTGCGACGTGCTGGGCGGTACCGGGCTGGTGGAGGCGGGGACCTACATGGCGATCCTGCTCGGCACCGTCACCGCCGGCTGGCTGCCGGTGGAGGGCGCGGCGGTCGCGGTGATGGCGGTGGCGGCGATCGGCTGGGTCACCGGGCGGCAGGTGCCCCCCGCCCCCCGCGTCGGACCGCCGCTCAAGCTCAACTACAACCCGTTCACCGCCTCGTGGCGGCTGATCGCGGCGACCATGCACATCCCTCGGCTTTTCCTGGCGATCTGCGCGATCAGCTTCTTCTGGACGATCGGGGCGGTGCTGGTGATCGTGTTCCCGCCGCTGGTGAAGAACGTGCTGACGGCCGACGAGACGGTGGCGAGCTTCGCCATCGCGGTGTTCTCGGTGGGGGTGGCGATCGGCTCGGTGGTGGTCAACACGCTGCTCAAGGGTCGCATCTCCGCGCGCTATTCGCCGGGATCGGTGATCGTGATGGGGGCGCTGATCTGCCTGTTCTCCGTGCTCGCGCGCAACTGGCCAGGCGGGCAAGACGGCGCGCTGTACGACCTGCGTGCCTTCATCGCGCAGCCGGGCGCATGGACGGTGGTGCTGACGCTGGCCGGGATCGCGATCGCCGGCGGGATGTTCGTGGTGCCGCTCTACGCCTTCCTGACCACCACCGTCGAGCAGGATCAGACCGCCCGGACGGTCGCGGCCAACAACGTCGTCAACGCGGGCGCCATGACGGTGGGATCGATCGGGACGATCGCGTTGTTCGCCTCGGGGATGACCCCGGAGAACCTGCTGTTCGTGGTCGCGGGCATGTGCGTGGTCGCCGCCTGGATCGCGCAGCGGCTGCATCGCGCCTGCGACAGGGACTGAACACCGGTCGTCCGCCCTCGACCCGGGGCGAAGCTGATGGTCAAGCGATCAGCGTGTAGAAGCAGGTGAAGAACGCGCCGAAGCTGAGCAGGAACAGCTTCCAATCGCCGTCGTCGTTCCGCACCGCGACAGGGGCGGGCGGCGGCAGGCTGCGCCGGAAGGGGTGGCGGGCGGCTTCGTTGGTAAGGACCAGGCGGCGTTGCATGACGACGTGTTAACGCGCCGTTCACCACCGCGACCAGCCGCAAAGAGGGTTAAGCCCGCACGCCGGACGCCACGTCTCCTAACGGGACGTTTACCGTGATGCGAGCAGCAGCGCGATGATCGTCGGATCGCCCGTCGCGCGCGGATCGGCGCGGATCGCCTGCTCCTCCCGCCCGATCGCGCGGAAGATGCTCGCCGCCGCCTGGTCGGCGACGTACTGTCCCAGCTGGCGGTAATCCACGCCGGTGCGCGCCGCGATCGCCGCCGACAGTACTTCGGCGAGGTCGCCGTCGAGCCCCCGCACGACGCCGGGCAGCAGCGCATCGACCACCCGCCGCCCGAGCCGCCGTTCGAGGAGGTCGGTCGCCGCGGTCGGCCCGCCGCCCACCACCGCGAGCGCGTCGGCCACGGTGAGCGAGCGGACGGCGTCGGTGACCACCGGCGCGGCGCGGTCGGCGGCGTCGACCGCGACGTCGTTGAGGGCGATCGCGACCCGGTTGCGCACCGCGCCGGTGTTGAGGATCGCGGCGAGCAGCCCCGCGCCGCTGCCCGGCGCGCGACCGGGCGGGGCGATCCGCACCAACGCGTCGTCGTAGAAGCCGCCCGGCCGCAACAGCCGCGCGAAGGCGCGCCGGCTGGACAGGTCCAGCAATCGCCGCACCCCCTCGTCCGGCCCGTAGCGGCCGAGCGCGGTGGCGCATCCGGCAAGCGCGGCCAGCGGCGCCAACGCGGCGATGCCGATCAGAGATCGGCGGGAAGGGAACGCATACATGCGAACGGCAACGGCGATCCCCGCCGCTTCGTTCCGGCCCCGCCCCGGCCGCCGCCACCAACCTTGTCTTCACCTTTGCCCGGTACGCCGCGGCATCCGACCGGGGAGTTTCGGCAGGGGTGCTGCACACGCGTATCGACCATGGCGAGCCGATCGGCTTCGCTGCCGGCAGCGTTCCCCGCGTGTCGATCGTCGACGGCGCGGCCGCGACGATCGACCGGCTGGCGGATGAGGCCGCTCCATCGCACCGGTTCCTGCGCGCCGCCTGGTACGCGGGCGGCGGCGACGTGCCGATGCGGACAATGGTCGCCACGCGCGATGACGGCACGCCGCTGGCCGCGATCCCCACCATCACCGCGGGGCCGGCGCTGCTCGGGCTGCGCGCGGTGCCGGGCAGTTACTGGCCGTTCCGTTCGGTCGCGCTCGCCCCCGATGCGGGGGTGCGCGAACTCGCCGCACTGCTCGCGGCACCGGCGGTCGAGGCGGGGCTGGGAACGGTCTGGCGGCTGGGGCCGGTCTATGCCGACGACCCCGCCGCCCTGCTGCTCCGCCGTGCGGCCGGGCAGGCGGGCTGGACGACGATCGACCGCACGCTCGGCCCCACCTACCTCCTCGACCTCCACGCGCGCGACGCGCGTGCCGACCGCCGCGTCGGCGGCTATGCCCGCCGCCTCGCCGCGACGGGGACGGTGGAGGTGCGCACCGTCACCGGCGGCGGCTGGACCGACGCCGTCTTCGCCGACCTCGCCCGCGTCGAGCGCGCGAGCTGGGTCGGGCAGGACACCGACGGCAGCGGCGCCAAGTTCCTGTCCCCCGCCCAGGCCGCGCGCTGGCGGGGCGCGACCCGCGACCCGGTCCTCGCCGCCGGATTGTCGGCGACCATCCTGTCCGTCGCGGGTGAGCCCATCGCCTTCTCGTTCGACCTCGCCGCGGGCGATGTCCAGTACGCGATCGCCAGCAGCTACGACCGGCGCTTCGCCGCCGCGCGACCGGGGCGGATCGTCACCGCCCACCAGTTCGCCAGCGCCGCCGCCGCGGGCATCCGCACGGTGGACCTCGGCGCGGGCGACAGCGGCTACAAGCGCCAGATGGGCGCGGTCGCGGGACCGCCGCTGGTCGACATGCTGTTCGTCCGCAACCGCGCGGCGGCGGAGCTGGTCGGCTGGCGCTGGGGAACGGTGCCGGGGCTGCGCGGCGAGCTGCTGTGCCGGCCGGAGCCTTGCGCCGTCGATCGCGGCGCACATCGCCCGCGTCTCGGCCGGCTGGTGCCTCCCATCCTCGCGGCGGGTGCGCTGGCGGCGATGGCGCTGTCGGTCGCCGAATGAGCGCCCACCAGCCCGACCTCGCACGACAGGTGCGCCGGGCGGTGATCTGGCGCTCGGGCAGCCAGATCGTCGCGCAGACCGTGGCGTGGAGCTCGACCTTTCTGGTCATCCGCCTGCTCGCGCCCGCCGACTACGGGCTGTTCGCGATGACCCAGGTCATCCTGGTCCTCCTCAACCTCCTCAACGGCTACGGCATCACCAGCGCGCTGGTCCGGGCGGAGCGGATCGAGGAGCGCGAGGTGCGCCAGGTGATGGGGCTGCTGATCCTCCTCAACGGCGGGCTGGCGGTGGCGCAGTTCGCGCTCGCCCCGCTCGCCGCCGCCTATTACCGCCAGCCGATGGTCGCCGACCTGATGCGGGTCCAGTGCCTCCTCTACCTCGCCACCCCGTTCATCGCGCTGCCGCAGGCGCTGCTCAGCCGCGGCATGGACTTCCGCCGTCCCGCTCAGGTGCGCCTGGTCGCGGCGCTGGCGGGGGCGGCAACCGCGCTCGCCTGCGCCAGCGCCGGCTGGGGGGTGTGGACGCTGGTGGCGGCGCCGATGGCGCTGTTCTGGGTCGAGGCGGCGGGGATGAGTTGGGCCGCCGGCGGGGTCGTCCGCCCGTCCTTCCGCTTCGCCGGGGCGGGCGAGCACCTCCGCTACGGCGGCACCATGATGCTGGTCCAGTTCTTCTGGTTCCTCCAGAGCCAGGCCGACGTGTTCATCGCCGGTCGGGTGCTCGATCCCCACCGGCTCGGCCTGTACACCACCGCGCTGCTGCTGACCCAGATGCTCGCCACCAAGTTCGTGCCGCCGCTCAACGAGGTGGCCTTCGCCGCCTATGCGCGGATGGCGGGCGAGCGCGGCGCGATGGGGGCGTCGTTCCTGCGCACCGCCAGGCTGATCCTGCTGGTCGCCTGCCCCGCCTATGCCGGGCTCGCGGTCACCGCCGGGCCGTTGGTGGCGGTGGTGCTGGGCGCCAAATGGCAGGCGGCGGCCGCGGTGGTGCCGATCCTCGCGTTCGCCATGCCGCTCCTGACGCTGCAGGTGCTGTTCGCCCCCGCCACCAACGCGCTGGGGCGGCCCGGCACGGCGCTGCGCGCATCGATCGCCGGGGGCGTGGTGCTGCCGGCGTCGTTCCTGCTCGGCATCCACTGGGGCGTGGTCGGGCTCGGCTGGGCGTGGGTCGGCGGGATGGCGGTGCTGCTCGCCGCCACCGCGACGCTGTCGCTGCCCGCGATCGGGGTGGGCGCCGCCGCGCTCGCCCGCGCCGCCGGGCCGGGCGTGCTGGCGTCGGCGGGGATGGCGGGCGTCGTCCTCGCAGTCGACCGCGCCCTGCCCCCGCTCGGCGACCCGGCGCGGCTGGCGGTGCTGGTCGCGATCGGGGGTGGGAGCTATCTCGCCTGTCTGGCGATCGGCGCGCGGGGCGCGCTCGCGGATGCATATGCGCTGGTCAGGGGGCGGTAGCGCGCGCTCGACCCATTCGCGCCGTCATCGGACACAGGCCGGACATCGAAGCCTTCACGCATCCGCCCAGCGCCTGAGCAGGTTATGGTACACCCCCGTCAGCCGCACCACCGCCGGGTCGCCCTGCCCCTTGTCCGCCGCCACCGCCTGCACCCCGCGGTCGAGGTCGAACAGGATGCGCCGCTGCCCGTCGTCGCGGACCATCGACTGGAGCCACATGAACGAGGCGACCCGCGTGCCCCGCGTCACCGGCGTCACCCGGTGGAGGCTGGAGGACGGGTAGAGGACGAGATGCCCCGCGGGCAGCTTCACCGACTGCGGCCCGAACAGGTCCTCGATCACCAGTTCGCCGCCGTCGTACGCGGCCGGATCCTCCAGGAACAAGGTCGCCGACAGATCGGCGCGGATGCGGAAGTCGCTGCCGCGTCTGATGCGGATCGCGTTGTCGACGTGGAGCCCGAAATCGTCACCGCCCTCGTACCGGTTGAACAACGGCGGAAAGACCTTGAGCGGCAGCGCCGCCGCCACGAACAGCGACGACCGGCCCAGCGCGTCGAGCACGAGGTTGCCCGCCTCACGCGCCGCCGCCCCGTCCTCGGCCAGCTGGCGGTTGCGCTTGGCGAGCGCCGCCTGCGGCCCGCTGGTCTCGTTGCCGTCGACCCAGTCGGCGGCGTCGATCAGCCCGCGCACGCGCGCCAAGCCGGCCGGGTCGAGGACGTCGGGGATCGCGATCAGCATGCGGCCAGCCCCCGGCTGCGCAGCGGCTCGGCCGCGCGTGCCAGCCAGGCGCGCATCTGATCGCGGAACCGGTCGTGCCCCCGTTCGGACGCACGCGCGATCCAGTGGACGGCGCCGTCGAGGTCGCCCGCGTCGGCCAGCATCCGCGCATGGTTGAACGCGCCGCGGAAATCGCCGCCATCGGCCGCCTGCGCGTAGCACCGGGCCGCCTTGACCATGTCGCGCGGCCCCGCCCAGCCGTCCTCGGCGAAGCTGCCGACGAAGTTCACCGCCTTGGCGTACCCCAGCGCCGCCGCCCGTTCCAGCCAGCCGAGCGCCGCGGTCCGATCCATGCCGACGCCGTCGCCCAGCGCCAGCCGCGTCGCGTAGTTGTACATCGCCTCCACCAGCCCGGCCTCCGCCGCCGCGCGGTAGCATTGCGCGGCCCGCGACGCATCGGGCGCGGTGCCCCAGCCGAGTTCGCAGCAGCGCCCCACCATGTTGAGCGCCATGAGGTGATGTTGCGCCGCCGCCCGCCGGAACCAGCCGAACGCGGCGGGTGGGTCGGCATCGACGCCCACCCCGTCCAGCAGCATCTGCGCATAGACCGCCTGCGCCTCGGCGTGCCCCGCCTCGGCACAGGAGCGTAGGAACGCCGCGCGCTCCGCCGGCGGCGCCGCCAGCGCCGCGGCCACCGCCGCCGGGGACAGCGCGTCCAGCACCGTCAATAGCGCAGCGACAGGGTGCCGAACACCGTCCGCCCCGGCGCGATCGACGCGTAATGGGTGGTGAAGGCCTGGTTGAAATAGACCTCGTCCGTCAGGTTCTGCGCATTGACGCTGAGCTCGATCCGGGGGGTCAGCTGCACCGCCGCACGCGCGTCGAATCGCCAGTACCCGGGGACGCTGCGCTCGATCAGCTTGGTCGCGGGCACGACCGTGACCACGCCCGCCGCAGTCTGGGTCGCCGACCGGTTGTCGCCGTAACCGCCGTAGACCCGGCTCTGGTAGAAGGCGCCACCGCCGACCGAGAAGCCGCGCACCGGCGAGACGTTGGTCCAGATCGACAGGTTGTGCCGGGCGACCTGCGGCGCCTGCCGCCCGGTGTTGACCGACGGCACCAGCACCACCTGCGCCGCCCGCGTCCCCACCGCCGGCGCGGTCAGCGCGGTGAAGCCGCCGTCGACGATCACCGCGTCCAGATAGGTGTAACCCCCGAACACCGTCCAGCCGGGAACGACCGTGCCGTTCGCGGTGAACTCGACCCCCTCGACCCGGCGGCGACCGATGAACTCGACCGTGTTGTTCGGACCGGTGACGCGGGCGTTCTGGGTCTCCGTGCGGAACCCGGCGATACCCAGCGCCAGCTTGGCATCGAACAGGTCGGCCTTGGCCCCGACCTCGTACGACTTCGACCGTTCGACCTTGAGGCTGTCGAGCAGCGCCAGCACGGCGGGGGTGTTGGTGGTGCCGACCGTGTTGGGCTCCTGCCCCTCGCCGAGCAGGCTGTTCGGCGGCGTCGACGAGGTCGCGTAGGAAGCGTAGATGCTGGTGCTCGCGGTCGGCTTGGCGACCAGCCCCGCCTGCCAGTTGAACAGGTCGTCGGTGCGGGTCAGCTCGAACGTGCCGGTGGTGCTCGGCGGGGTGACGGTGGAGCGGAAGTGGTCGAACCGCCCGCCCAGGTTCAGGATCAGCTGCGGCAGAAGCGTGATCGAATCGAATGCGTAGAAGCCGCGGGTATAGCCCTCCTGCTGGGTCTCGGCGGTGATCGCACCCTTCACGATCGGGGTCGGGGCGGTGGAGGTCGCACTGGCGTAGTTGACCCACGGGTCGGCCGGGTTGGGCGCGAACAGGCTGGTGCAGTTGTAGCGTGCGATGCCGGCGGCGGTGCAGCGCGGGTCGGTGACGACGACGAAGGCGCCGCGCCGCGCCTTTTCCCACAGGAACTCGGCACCCAGCGCGATCGAGTGCTCGACCGGACCGGTGGCGAACTTGCCGAACAGGTCCGTCTGGTTGGCGAGGCTCTCGACATAGCCGTAGCGGGTGTTGGCGCGCCGCCACACCAGCCCGCCCGCCGATGCGGGGGCGACGGTGCCGGTGCCGAACACGTTGCCCTGGCTGTCGTCGGGCTGGGTGAAGATGTATTGCTGATAGGTGTGGCTGTAGCGCGCCGAGTTGCGCAGCGTCAGCGCCCCGAAATCATGTTCGGCGCGGACCATCGCCTGGTCGACGCTGGTGTCGCGGAAATCGCGGTTCTCCAGCCCGTAGAAGGTCGACCGGTCGACCTCGCGCGTCACCCCGCCCGCGGTGGTGACGGTGCCCACCGCCGGCTCGACCCGCGTGGTCCCCAGCGGCGCGTTGCCGAGGATGTAGAGGTAGGGAATGCCGCTGTCGGGCAGCTCATGCGTGGTCAGGTGGTAGTAGTTGACGCTGAGCCGTGTCGGCGTGCCCAGCCCGATCGCGACCGACGGCGCGACGCCCCATCGCCGCTGCCAGATCGCGTCGCGCCCGGCCACGTCCTGGTCGTGCCACATGCCCGCGACCCGCACCGCGGCCATGTCGCCGAGCTTCAGGTTGAAGTCGCCGGTGCCGCGCTTGTAGTCGGCCTCGCCGAACGCGAAGGCGGCGTTGGCGAAGGTGTCCAGCCGCGGCATCTTGGTCAGGATGTTGATCGACCCGCCGGCGCTGCCGCGCCCCCCCAGCGTGCCGTCCGATCCGCGCACGACCTGCACCTGCTCCACCGCGAACACCTCGCGGCTCTGCGCGGCGGTGTCGCGGACGCCGTCGACGAAGGTCGATCCCTGGCTGTCGAAGCCGCGGATGAACGGCCGGTCGCCGACCGGGTTGCCGCCTTCGGCCGCGCCGAAGGTGATGCCCGGCACGGTGCGCAGCGCCTCCGCCAGCGTCGCCGATCCCGACTGCTCGATCACCTCGGCCGGCAGCACCACGATCGACCGCGGCGTGTTGATCAGCGGCGCCACCGCCTTGGGGTCCTGGTCGCGGCGCTCGCGCTCGGCAGAAACGACGATGTCGCCGCGCTGCTGGTCGGCGGCCGGGGTCGGATCGGGATCGGTGCCCATCGGGTCGGCGGCACGGGCGGCGGGCGCGGTTGCAATGAAGCCTACGCAGGACAGCGCCAGGAACGACGCGGAAGTCTTCGACACGGTTGGTGGTCCCCCTTGTTCTCGGGGCACTGGCTATTGAGAGTCGTTCGCACCGTCAAGCTTATTGAGAACGAATTTCACTCGCATGGTTGAACAGCCACGACCGGAGCGCGCTGGCGAGGTTGGGCGGCCCGGGCCGGCTCACCCGAACCGCGTCGATTGCCGCGACCAGTGCCGACAGCGGCACGCCCCGCCCGTGCGCCGCCGTCTCCAGCGCGGTCCAGAACAGCGGTTCGAGGCTGATCGAGGTCTGGTGGCCGGCGATGGTCACCGACCGCTTGACCGGACCGGCGAATCCGCCGGGGGGCGCCTGCACCGCGGGGCTCATGCCCGTTTTCATGCGGCGGCTGCGGCGCTCAGGTCGCGTCGAACAGCGCGGCGAGCTGCTCGATGATCGTGCCGCCGAGCTGCTCGGCGTCCATGATCGTGACGGCGCGGCTGTAGTAGCGGGTGACGTCGTGACCGATGCCGATCGCGATGAGCTCGACCGGCGACCTCCCCTCGATCCAACCGATCACCTGCCTCAGATGCCGCTCGAGATAGCTGCCCGAGTTCACCGACAGCGTCGAGTCGTCGACCGGCGCCCCGTCGGAGATGACCATCAGGATGCGCCGCTCCTCCGGCCGCGCGATGAGCCGCGCATGCGCCCACAGGAGCGCCTCGCCGTCGATATTCTCCTTCAGCAGCCCTTCGCGCATCATCAGCCCGAGGTTCGCGCGCGCCCGCCGCCACGGCTCGTCGGCCTTCTTGTAGACGATGTGGCGCACGTCGTTGAGCCGCCCCGGCTGCGGCGGCCGCCCGGCGGCCAGCCACGCATCGCGGCTCTGCCCCCCCTTCCACGCGCGGGTGGTGAAGCCCAGTATCTCGGTCTTGACCCCGCACCGCTCCAGCGTTCTGGCGAGAATATCGGCGGAGATCGCCGCGATCGAGATCGGCCGTCCGCGCATCGAGCCGGAATTGTCGATCAAGAGCGTCACCACCGTGTCGCGGAACTCGGTATCACGCTCCACCTTGTAGCTGAGCGACTGGCCGGGGGTGACCACGACCCGGGCGAGGCGGGCGGCATCGAGGATGCCTTCCTCCTGGTCGAAATCCCATGACCGGCTCTGTTGCGCCATCAACCGCCGCTGAAGCCGGTTGGCGAGCTTCGACACCGCGGACTGCAGGTGCACCAGCTGCTGGTCGAGGAAGCCGCGCAGTCGCTGGAGCTCGTCGGTGTCGCACAGCTCGGTGGCGGCGATCACCTCGTCGAACTGGGTCGTCCAGGGCTTGTAGTCGGTCGGCGGGCCGACATCCTCGCGCGGGCGGTTGGGCCGCGCCGGGGCGGGCGCCTCCTCGCCGTCGTCGCCAGGCTCGCCCTCCATCTCGTCATACTGGTCGTCGGCCGGATCGCGGCTCTCGCCCTCGCCGTCCTCGGCCTCCGACTGCTCGCCGCGTGCCTCGACCTCGCCCTGGCCCTCCGATCCTTGCTCTTCGCCTTCGGCGGAATCGTCGGACTGCTGGTCGTCCTGCCCCTCCTCGTCGTCCCCACCCTCGTCCGCCTCGTCGGGGGCCTGCTCGCCCTCCACCAGCTCCAGTTCTTCGAGCAGGCGGCGGGTGAGCTGCTGGAACGCGCGCTGGTCGTCGAGCGCGAGCGCCAAGGCACCAAGATCCGTCCGCTCCTCGATCCAGTCGCGCACCAGCGCCAGCGCGGGCCGGGCGTGCGCCGGACTGTCGCGCCCGGTCAGCCGTTCGCGCGCGAGCAGCGCCAGCGCGGTCGGCAGCGGCACCTCGTCGCGGGTGCGGGCGCGGGTGATCGGGTCGGCGCGCATGCGGACGTCGAGTGCGGAGGCGAGATTGTCGCCGATGCCCGCATAGCCGCGGCTGCCGAGCGCATCGACCCGCGCGAACTCCACCGCATCGTAGACCGCGCGCGCAACCGCGTCGTCCGGCGCGCCCCGGAGGTGGAGCGCGGCGTCGTGGTGGCGGAGCCTGAGCGCGAACCCGTCGGCGTACCCGCGCGCCTCCGCCACCTGATCGGCGGGCAGCGCGCGCGCCGGCATCGGCACCTTCAGATGCCGCCCCGATTGCGCCGGCGCATCGGCGGTGAAGGCGAGCTCCACCTCCGGTTCCTCGGCGAGCGCGCGCGCGGTGCCGGCGAGGACGGCCTTGAACCGGTCGAGGGGCGTGTCGGCGGCCATTAGCAGAGCACCTCGCACAGGGGCGCGTTGAACGCTTCCCAGTCGACCGGCCCGGTCATCGTAAGCCCTCCCGGCTTCCGCTTGCGCGGCGCAACGGGCTCGATCAGCACCAGCTTGGCGTACGGCACGCCCGCCTTGGCGACGATGATCTCCTCGCCCGCATGGGCGCGATCGACGAGCCGGGAGAAGTGGGTCTTCGCCTCGTGCACGTTGAACGTCCTTTGCGGGTCGACCCCGGCCATCATCTCGTCTCCCGGAGGACCAGCTGAGCTAGTCCACCCAGCCGATCAACCCCGCCCCGCCACGCTCTCGGGCAGGTCGCGGCCGAACACCCGCTGGTAATACTCCGCCACCAGCGAGCGTTCCGCCTCGTCGCACTTGTTGAGGAAGGACAGGCGAAAGGCGAGGCCGACATCGCCGAAGATCATCGCGTTCTGCGCCCAGGTGATCACGGTCCGCGGGCTCATCACCGTCGATATGTCGCCCGCCACGAACCCCTTGCGGGTCAGGTCGGCGACGCGGACCATCTGGTCGACCACCTTCTTGCCGTCGGGCTTGTCGTACTCGCCCGACTTGGCCAGCACGATCTGCGCCTCCACCACGGCGGGCAGGTAGTTCAGCGTCACCACGATGTTCCAGCGGTCCATCTGGCCCTGGTTGATCTGCTGGGTACCGTGGTAGAGCCCGCTGGTGTCGCCCAGTCCCACCGTGTTGGCGGTGGCGAACAGCCGGAACCACTTGTTGGGCCGGAGCACCCGGTTCTGGTCGAGCAGGGTCAGCTTGCCCTCCGTCTCCAGCACCCGCTGGATCACGAACATCACGTCCGGACGGCCCGCGTCGTATTCGTCGAAGACCAGCGCGGTGGGGGTCTGGAGCGCCCAGGGGAGCAGCCCTTCGCGGAACTCGGTGACCTGCTGGCCGTCGCGGAGCACGATCGCGTCGCGGCCGATCAGGTCGATGCGGCTGATGTGCGCGTCGAGGTTGATGCGGATGCACGGCCATTTCAGCCTTGCCGCGACCTGCTCGATATGGGTCGACTTGCCGGTGCCGTGATAGCCTTGGACCATCACCCGCCGATTGTGCGCGAAACCTGCCAGCACCGCCAGCGTCGTGTCGCGATCGAAGACGTAGGCGGGGTCAAGGTCGGGCACCCGCTCGTCCGCCTCGCTGAACGCGGGCACCTCCCAGTCGAGGTCGATCCCGAACAGGTCGCGCACCGACGCCATCTTGTCGGGGGCGTCGAGCACGGTGGTCTCGGGACGGTCGGGCTGGGTTTCGGGAATGTCGGTCATGGCCATGGCGGTGAACGCCTTAGGGCATCGCGGGCTCCCTACTCAACCGCCGCCTTGGGCGGCAGGCGGAACAGGTCCACGAAGCGTGCAAAGGCGGCGCGGTCGCCCGCGACCCGCATCCGTCCCGCGGCCTCGAGCGCATCGATCGGCCACTTGCCGTACACGCAGAAGATCCAGCTGTTGGTATCGGTCTCAATGCTCGCCTCCGCATCGCCCTCCCCCCGCTCGATCCCGACCACGCCACCCGCCACCCGCACCACGAACCGCTCCTCCCCGAACCGCACCGCCACGCTGGCCCGCGCCGCCGGGAGCGTCGCCGGATCGGCGAGGTAGCGCAGCGACAGCACCGCCGAGGCGGGGGTGAGCGGCAAGGTCGGATCATGGGTTGGCGAGCGGAGCGCCCACCGGCCCAGCGCCTGGATCGCGGGCTCCGCCTCATACCCCCAGTCGGTGAGCTGATAGACCTGCGCGTTGGCCGGCGAGGGCAGCCGCCGCCGGGTCACGACGCCCGACCGTTCCAGCCCCTCCAGCCGCTGGGTCAGGACATTGGCGCTGATCCCCGGCAGCCCCGCCTTCAGCTCGCCGAACCGCCGCGGCCCCAGCAGCAGCTCGCGGATCACGAGCAGCGCCCAGCGCTCGCCGACGATGTCGAGCGCCAGCGCTGCCCCGCACGCGTCGCCGTACCAACGCCGCGAGGCCCTGTCGATACCCGTCATTTTTTCTAACTTCACGGTTGTATTTTATTACCGAGAACTCGACAAGACAATCACGTGATTCGGAAACGGAACGATCCCATGCCCAGGTCCATCTTCGTCAACCTGCCGGTGGCGGACGTCGCCGCCTCCACCCGCTTCTACGAGGCGATCGGCATGGTGCAGGACGACCGCTTCTCCAACGAGCACGGCTCGGCGATGGTATGGACCGACAGCATCGGCTTCATGCTGCTCCACCGCGACTTCTACGCGACCTTCACGCCCAAGCGGATCGTCGACGCGCACGCGGACACGGCGGCGTTGATCGCGCTGTCGTTCGACACCCGCGCGGAAGTGGACGCGGTCACGGAGGCGGCGATCGCGGCAGGCGGGCGCGAAGCGCATCTGCCGGAGGACCACGGCTTCATGTACAGTCGCGCGTTCGAGGACCCGGACGGCCACGGCTTCGGCCCGTTCCACATGGATGTCGAGGCCGCGACGCGGCAGCGCGAGGCGGCGGCCGCCTGACCGCGGGCGGAGGGGGAACCGGGCCATGTCGTTCCAGGCGTATCTCGACACGATCGAGACGAGGACGGGAAAGAGCCCGGCCGCGCTGCGCGCCCTCGCCGCCGAACGGGGATGGACCGCGGGCGGCACGCTCGCCCCCGGGGTCAAGCCGATGGCGGTCGCCGACGCGCTGAAGGCCGAACTCGGGCTCGGCCACGGCCACGCCATGGCGGTGGTGGCGCTGCTGAAGGGCACCAGGAAAGAAGGCGACGCGTGAGGCCGGCGTGCCTCGCGCCCGCCGTACGGGGAGAAGACCGATGACCTATATCGACGGCTTCGTCGCGGCGGTGCCGACCGCGAACCGCGACGCGTATCTCGACCATGCCCGCCGCGTCGCCGCCGTGTTCCGCGACCATGGCGCAATCCGATCGGTCCAGTGCTGGGGCGACGACGTGAAGGACGGCCACACCACCGACTTCCGCCGCGCGGTGCAGGCGACCGGGGACGAGACGGTGGTGTTCGCCTGGATCGAGCATCGCGACAAGGCCGCCCGCGACGCGACCATGGCGGCGGTCACGGCCGATCCGCGGGAAAAGGGCGCGGCGCTGCCGTTCGACGGCCGCCGCCTGATCTTCGGCGGCTTCGCGCCGATCGTCGACGAGCGGCCGGGGTCGGCCTGTGGCTATGTCGACGGCTTCCTGGTCCCGGTTCCCCCCGGCAACCGCGAAGCCTATCGCGCCATGGCGCTGTGGGGTTTTCCGATCTTCCGCGACCACGGCATCCAGCGCCATGTCGAGGCGTGGGGCGACGACGTACCCGCCGGCGAGGTCACCGACTTCGCGCGCGCGGTGAAGGCGGATAACGGGGAGATCGCCGTCTTCTCCTGGTTCGAATGGGCCGACCGCGCCGCGCGCGATGCCGGGGTCGCCGGCTTCATGGCGGACGAGCGGATGGCGACCATGCCCGCCGACATGCCCTTCGACGGCAAGCGCATGGTCGCCGGCGGCTTCCAGGTCATCATGGATGAGGGGCGCTGACATGGCCGCAACCGATACCGATCACGCCCGCGGGCTCCCGGTCTGGTTCGAACTGGTCACCGCCGATCGGGCGGCCGCGGCCGGATTCTACGGCGCGGTCGCGGGATGGACGATCGCCGACGATCCCGACCCGGCGCATGGCGGTTACCGGCTGGCGATCGCGGCGGACGGCGAGGGGGTCGCCGGGCTGACGGCGCCGATGGCAGGGATGGAGGTGCCCCTCGGCTGGCGCGTCTATTTCGGCACCGATGATGTCGATCGCGACGCGGGGCGGATCGTCGAGCTGGGCGGCCATGTCGATTTCGGGCCGATGGACATCCCCGGCATCGGCCGCTTCCTCGCCGCCACCGATCCCCAGGGCGCGGGTTTCCTGCTGATGCAGCAGGGTGATGTCCGGTCGGGCGCTTTCGACCGCGGCGAGCAGGGTCGTCCGGGCCACGGCGTGTGGGTGGAGCTCGCCACCCCCGCTCCGGACACGGCGATCGGCTTCTACGGCGCGCTCCTCGGCTGGTCGCGGCAGGGCGGGATGCCGATGGGTCCGATGGGCAATTATTCCTTCATCGGCTGGGCGGAGAAGGACTGTCCCGGCGCGGTGATGTCGAGCACGCTGACCGGTGCGCCCGTCCGCTGGAGCTGGTACGTCCAGGTTCCCGGCATCGACGCCGCGGTCGCCGCCGCCACCGCCGCGGGCGGAACCCTTCTCCAGGGACCCGATCCGATCCCCGGCGGCGCCTTCTCCGCCAGCCTCGCCGACCCGCAGGGCCATGCCTTTGGCCTGGTCGGCCCTCGGATGGAGCGGTGACATGGACAAGCTGACCACCGTCCTCTGGTTCGATCATGGCGAGGCGCGCAGGGCCGCCGAGTTCTACGCCGCGACCTTTCCCGACAGCCATGTCGGACCCGCCGCCGCCGCGCCCGGCGACTTCCCGGGCGGCGAGGCGGGGGCGGAGATCACCGTTGCCTTCACCGTCCTCGGCCGCGCCTTTTCCGGGCTCAACGGCGGCCCCGCCTCCGCCCCCAACGAGGCGGTCAGCTTCATGGTCCTGACCGACGACCAGGCGGAGACCGACCGCTACTGGGACGCGATCGTCGGCAATGGCGGTGCCGAGAGCGACTGCGGCTGGTGCCGGGACCGGTGGGGCTTCCGCTGGCAGATCACCCCGCGCACGCTGATCGAGGCGTTGCAGGCGGGCGGCGAGGAGGCGGCACGCGCGTTCGCGGCGATGATGACGATGCGCCGGATCGACGTCGCCGCGATCGATGCCACGCGGGCGGGAGGCGGTCGGTGAGCGGTCACGACCTCGCGATCACCCGGCTGATCGACGCGCCGGTCGATGCGGTGTGGCGCGCGTGGGCCGAGCATGGCGCTGAATGGCTCTGCCCCCCGCCGTGGCGCGCCGAGATCGTCGAACAGGAACTCCGCGCCGGCGGCCGCTCGCGCATGGTGTTCCACGGCCCCGCGGGCGAGGCGATGCCGCTGGAGGGCGTGTACCTGGAGGTGGTCCCGGCCGAAAGGGTGGTGGCGACCGACGCGCTCGACGCCGACTGGCGCCCGCGGGAGCCGTTCATGGTCCGGATCGACAGCTTCGCCGACGAGGACGGCGGCACCCGCTACACCGCCACCGCCCGCCACTGGACCGCCGAGGCGAAGGCGCGCCACGAGGCCATGGGGTTCGAGGCGGGCTGGGGCACGTCCGCGGACCAGCTCGCCGCGGTCGCGCGGCGGCTCGCGGCGGGGTGATCGGCCCGGCCGAACCTGCTCTAGCGAGCGCCGCTTCGTCACCCCGGCCCTGAGCCGGGGTTCATGGCTCCTGAGGCGTGACCGCGGGGTCGCGGAGAAAGGGCGGGTCTCGGCCTTTGGCGGAACGCCCGCGCGTCAGGCAAAGGCCGGTGCCTGCCGAAGTTGCTGATATGCCGCGATGACCTTCTGGAGCTCCGCCTCCTTCGAACGGTCGCCGCCGTTGCGATCGGGATGATAGCGGCGGACCAGTTCCGAATAGCGCTTGCGCAGGCCGTGGCGGTCGGCGTCGGGGGCGAGCCCCAGCACCTTGAGGCTCGACCGGTCCTCCCCCGACAGCGGCTTGCCGTCGCTGCGTTCGGGGGCGGGGGTGCGGCGGAAGCGGGCGGCGATCGCGTCGAGCGGATCGCTGAAGTCGGTCCAGCGCGGCCCCGGATCGGCGCCGCCCCGGGCGAACGCCCGCGTCTCGCGCTCCCACCCCGCGATCGGGTGCTGGGCGTCGTGGATCTCCTCCGCCGTCATCCCCGCGAAGTAATTGTAGCGGGCGTTGAACGCGCGGACATGATCGAGGCACATCCAGCGGAACGCCGGCGGTCCGCCCGCGCCGGGCGGCCCCTCCAGCGGCGGCGCGCGGAACTCGCCCGCCTCGCCGCACCCCGGCTCGGCGCAGGGCCGGCCCGTCCCTTCGACACGGCCGTGGAACCGCGCGCCCGGCTTGTCCTTCCTCGACCGCTCGCTCACCGGCTCCCCGCTCGACCCAAAACGTCTATATGGGACCGATGACCACCCCCACCACCCCCCCGCCCGAGGCTGTCGCCCCGCAGATCGAGGCACTGCTCACCACCGCGCTGGCGCCCACCCGGCTGGTCGTCGCCAACGAGAGCCACCTCCATGCCGGCCATCTCGGCGACGACGGATCGGGCGAGAGCCACTTCCGCGTCGAGGTGGAGAGCGACGCCTTCGCCGGGCTGTCGCGGGTCGCCCGGCAGCGGCTGGTGAACCGGGCGCTCGACCGATTGTTGAGGGAGCGGATCCACGCGCTCGCCATCCGCGCACGCGCGCCGGGCGAGGCATAGGGAGGGAGGCGGCATGGCCTACACGCTCTGGTACTGGCCCCACATCCAGGGGCGCGGCGAATTCGTCCGGCTGGTGCTGGAGGCGGCCGGGATCCCTTATGACGACGCCGCCCGCCGCGAGGGCGTGGACGCGCTGACCGCCGACATTGCCGCGCGCGCGCAGGGTCGCGGCCCGTTCGCGCCGCCGTACCTGGTGGACGGCGTGGCGGTGGCGCAGGTCGCCAACATCCTGCTGTTCCTGGGCGAGCGGCACGACCTGCATCCGTCGGGCATCGCCGACCGCTTCTGGCTCCACCAGCTCCAGCTGACGATCGCGGACATGGTGGCGGAGGTCCACGCCGTCCACCACCCCGTCGGCGGCGGCGACTATTACGACGACCAGAAGCCCGAGGCGGCGCGCGCCGCCGCGCAGTTCCGGGCGGAGCGGATGCCCAGGTTCCTGCGCCACTTCGAGGCCGCGGCCACCGCCAACCCCGGCCAGTGGATGGTCGACCATCGCTGGACCGCCGCCGACACCTCGCTGTTCCAGCTGGTGGAGGGCCTGCGCTACATGTTCCCGCGGCGGATGCGGACGCTGGAGCCCGACCTGCCCAACCTGATCCGCGTCCACGACCAGGTCGCACAACTGCCCGGCGTCCGCGCCTATCTGCGGAGCGACCGGCGCCTGCCCTTCGGCGAGGAGGGCATCTTCCGTCACTATCCCGAGCTGGACGCCGAGTGAGGACGGGGGATGGGACCGCGCAAACGAGGGCCGAGCGCCCCGCCGCGCGCATCCTGCTGGTCGACGGACGCGGCCGTGCGCTGCTGTTCCGCTACGTGGTGCCCGGCCGGGCGCCCTTCTGGGTGACGCCGGGCGGCGCCGTCGATCCCGGCGAGGGCTTCGCCGCGGCCGCCCGCCGCGAGCTGATGGAGGAGACCGGGCTCGACCGCGACTGCGGCGGCGAGGTCGCGCGCCGGCTGGTCGAGTTCGTCACCGTGGAGGACGTGCCGGTGATCGCCGACGAGCGCTACTTCCGGGTCGACGTCGACGCGCACGACGTCCGCTGCGACGGCCACACCGAGCTGGAACAACGGCTGATGCGCGAGTGGCGGTGGTTCACCCCCGCCGAGATCGCCGCGCACCCGGAGGCGATCTTCCCGGTCGACCTCGTCGCCATGCTCGCCGCGACGGAGCCCCGCGATGCTTGAATCCTTCGTCGAGCAGGTGCTCCAGCCCGTCACCCACGACCTTGGCGGGTTCAAGGTCCACCGCACCCTGCCCCAGCGCGCGCGCACCATGGTCGGGCCGTTCCTGTTCTTCGACCAGATGGGTCCCGGCCACCTGCCGGTGCACGAGGGGATCGACGTGCGGCCCCATCCGCACATCAACCTTTCGACGGTCACCTACCTGTTCGACGGCGCGATCGACCATCGCGATTCGCTCGGCACCCGCCAGCGGATCGAGCCCGGCGCGGTGAACCTGATGGTCGCGGGGTCGGGGATCGTCCATTCCGAACGCTCCCCCGCCGACCAGCGCGCCGCCGGTCCCGCGCTGGACGGCATCCAGACCTGGCTCGCGCTGCCTGACGAGGCGGAGGAGTGCGACCCCGCGTTCCAGCACGTCGCCGCCGACCGGCTGCCGATCGTCGAGGCGGGCGGCGCACGCGCGCGGGTCATCATGGGGTCGCTGTGGGGCGCGGCCTCGCCGACCACGACCCATGCCGGCACCATCTACGCCGACGTGGTGCTGGGACCGGGCGCGAGCGTGCCGATCGACGCCGCCGCCGACGAGCGCGGGGTCTATCTGGCGCATGGCGAGGCGAGCCTGGAGGGCGTTCCGCTCGAACCCATGCGCCTCTACGTGCTGCGTCCCGGGGTCGCGGCGACGCTGCGTTCCGCGGACGGCGGCCGGGCGATGGTGTGCGGCGGCGATGCCTTTGCCCGACCGCGCCACGTCTGGTGGAACTTCGTCTCCTCCCGACCCGACCGCATCGCCGAGGCCAAGCGCGCCTGGCGCGAGGGCCGCTTCCCGGTGGTGCCGGGCGACGCGGCGGAGTTCATCCCGGTCCCCGAGACGCCGATGACGGTGAGCTATCCCTGATCCGTCCCGTTCGCACCGGGCTTGTCGAAGCACCGTTCCCCCCTTTCGCCCCCCGGGAAAAAAGAACGGCGCTTCGACAAGCTCGGTGCGAACGGCTGGGACTGGTCGCGCCCGGCCTCACACGAAGCCGATGTTCCAGGTCGACCGGTCGTAGTTGCCGATATTGGGCAGCACCGTCGCCAGGTCGCCCGCGCCCACCCCGAACCACGACGCCAGCGTCGCGGCATATTGGTCGACCGACAGGGTCGGGATCAGGCGCCCCTGGCCGACATCGTCGGCGGTGCCGTTGCCGATCGCGGGCGCGGTGCCGTAGACCTTGCGCCCCGCCACCGCGCCGCCAACCACGAAATGGTGCGATCCCCAGCCATGGTCGGACCCGTCGTCGTTCGATTGGAGCGTGCGCCCGAAATCCGACGCGGTGAAGCTCGTCACCCTGTCGGCCACCCCCAGGTTGACGGTGGTGTCGTGGAACGCCTTGAGCGCGTCCGACACCCGCCCCAGCAGCGGGCCGTGCTGCGCGACGAGATTGTCGTGGAGGTCGAACCCGCCGATCGACACGAAGAACACCTGCCGCTTGGCGCCCAGCTCGGAGGCTACCGAGATCATCCGCGCGACGATGCGGAGCTGGTCGGCAAGGCCGTTGCCGGCGGGGAACAGCGGGAAGTTGGCGGCCGGTGCCCCCGCCAGCGCGCCGGACACCTGCTGGTAGGTGTCGAGCGCGCGCTTCGACACGCGGGCGTGCTCGTTGGCCAGCAGGTTGGCGTTGGCCCCGGTCATCAGCGACCTGAGCGTGCTCGCCGCCGTGGCCGACCCGTAGAGCGAGGAGGCGTTGTTCAGCAGCGCGATCGGCCCGCCCGTCCCGATCGCGTACTGCACCGCCGACCGCCCGGTCAGGTAGATCGCGTTGCCGCTGGCGTTGATGCAGGTCAGCGTCGACGCGCCGTTGCCGCCCTGCATCAGGTCGCCGATCCGCCCGCCCCAGCCCGAGGTCGCCCCTTCCGGGTTGGACGCCTGGAAATAGCTCTGCTGGTCGTTGTGGCTGAACAGCTTGGGGGGCAGCCTGACCGCGTTCGCCTGGTACTGCGCCTTGGTGGTCGGCTGCACCAGCGTCCCGACGTTGAGCACCGCCGCCGCGCGCCCCGCGTCGAACAGCGTCTTGAGCCCGCCCATGGTCGGCGCCAGCGCGAACTGCCGCCCGCCGAGTCCGTTGGCGGGGCTGAGCACGGTCGCGGCGAGGCTGTCGCGGGTGTGGGCGATGTTGGCGCGCGCCGCCTGGTACTGGGCGTAGCTCGCGCTGTCGTAGGGGGTCAGCGTGTTGGCGTAATCGTTGCCCCCGTACAGGAAGACGCAGACCAGCGCCTTGTAGTCGCCGGCGGTCGCCGCCGCCGCCTCGCCGATCGCGGCGAGGCTGTTGACGAACGGCGCGGCGGTGCCCGCGATGCCGAGCGCTCCGGCGCGGCGCAGAAAGGCGCGGCGCGACTGGTCCTGGTGGATGTGCATGTCGCTTACCTCCCCTTTATCGGACGGTCAGGTAATCGGGGGACGCCAGCGTCAGCAGCAACGCGATGCCGACGCGGTTGACCGGGCCGTTGGCGGCGGTCGCCGACACGCTCTCCACCGCCGCGCGGATCGCCGCGATCGTGGCGGCGGACAGCTGGCCCGACGCGAGGACGAGGTTGACCTCCTCGACCAGCGCGCCCGCGTCCGCCGCCAGCGCGACCAGCGGCGCATAGTCGGGCTTCACGTCGCCCGTGCCGTTCGCGACCAGCGCCTGCATGTAGTTGACGTAGGCGACGACGCTCTGCTCGTTGGTGATCTGGAACTCGGGCGCGACCAGCCCGCCGCTCGCGATCGCGGTGGCGGGCGGCGCGTAGCCGGGCCGGAAGAAGTTGAACACGGTGGGGCTCCGGCCCATCGACTGGCCGAGCCGGTTGGACTGGCTCGACGTGTCGCCGAAGCCCCATGCGTTCGACGGCGAGGCGACGTTCGCCATCCGCGCCCAGCCGGTCAGCCGCATCACCGGCTCGCGCAGCCGCCCGGCCGAGGCGGCGGTCAGCGCGGCGTCGCCCCGCGCCTCCGCATCGAGCAGCACCGCGCGCACCACCGCCTTCATGTCGCCGCGCACCCCCGCGCCATTGTCGGCAAAAGCGGCGGCGACCCGGCCGACATAGGCGGGAGAGGGATTGCTGGTCACCAGCCGCTGGATCAGCTGCCTCGACACGAACGGCGGCATGTTGGGGTGGGCGAAGATGGTGTCGAGCGCCGCCTTGACCGCAGCCATGCCGCCGCCGCTAACCGTCGTGCCGAGAAAGGTCGCGCTGCCGGTCTCGTTGAGGGAGGCGGTCATCACCAGCGGCTGGCGATAGCGGTCGGGCGTCGTGCTGACGGTGGAGGCGAGGCTGAGGCCGGTGAACACCCGCGCGAGGCCGGACACGTCGGCGGGGCCGTAGGTCTCCAGCGGCACGCCCCCGGCGGTCCTGACGCTGCCGTCCATGTTCAGCTGGTGGAGGCCGAGCGTGAACAGCTGCATCAGCTCGCGCGCGTAGTTCTCGTCCGGGACGGCGCCGGTCGCGGCGTTGGCCTTGCGGTTGCCCAGAAAGGTCAGGAACGACGCCATCGCGGCGTTGGTGGTGATCGCGTCCAGCAGCGCGCGGTAGTTGCCGAACGCGCCGTCCATCAGCACGTCGACATAGGCGGCGGTCGCGAACTGCTTCCAGTTGAGGTTCACCCCGCCGATCCCGACCACCAGCATGTCGAGCAGCGCGGTGCCGACCCGCTGGCGCAGCTGGTCGGGCTCGACGATCATCTGCCGCCACAGCGTGGGGTCGAACCCCGTCTCGCCGTTGATGTTGGCGGCGACGTTGTAGCCGTTCGCCACCAGCCAGTCCCAGTGCGAGGTCGCGCGCGGGAGCGCGAACTGGTCCTCCATCCAGCCCGAGAAGCCGCGCGACACCACCGCGTCGATGGCCGTGCGGGTCGCGCCCATTGACGCCTGGGCGAGGAAGCGGCTCGCCTGCACCGCAGTGACCGGGGCGGGCGCGACCACCACCGGGGCGCCCGGCGCGGTCGCGGCGGGCGCGTCGCCGCCGCCGCCGCCGCAGGCCGCCAGCAGCAGCGCCGGCACCGCCGCGGCGATCGCCGCGCCCGGCGGCACCGCCGACGCGCCCGCGTCCACGGCCTCGTCCCACCGCGTGTCGGCCGCCCCCCGGCCTTCCCCGTCCAGCATATCCCCGTCCCCGCTGCCGGATCGCGACCCACCCTCGCGATCCGCCCCATGCTGGCACGGGCATAGTTAATTACCCGTCTGCGGAGTAGCTTAACGCCGATCGGCTCGTCGCGTTCAGGGCCGCTCCGGTCGCATCCAGCCGCCGCCCAGCGCGCCGTAGAGCGCAACCGCGCTCGCCAGCCGGTCGTTCTCCGCCTGCACTAGCGACAGCTCGGCGGTGAGCAGGCTGCGCTGCGCGTCGAGCTGTTCGAGATAGGCCGAATAGCCCGCCCGGTAGCGGTTGGTGGCGTTGCGCAGCGCGCCGCGCGCGGCGTCGACCTGCGCCGCGAGCGCCCCGGCCTGCTCCTCCGTCCGCCGCACCCCGGCGAGCGCGTCCTCGACCTCGCGGAACGCGGTCAGCGCGGTCCGGCGGTAGGCGAACGCCGCCTGGTCGCGCCGCGCGGTCGCCGCATCCGCCTGCGCGCGGAGGCGATCGCCGTCGAAGATCGGCGCGAGGACGCTGCCGCCGAGCGAGAACAGCCCCACCGGGTTGCCGAGCGCGGTGGACAGCACCAGCCCCGCCGAGCCCGTGAGCGCCAGGTTGGGGAGGAACGCCGCGCGCTGGCTGTCGAGACCGCGGTCGGCGGCGACCAGCGCCTGTTCCGCCTGGAACAGGTCGGGGCGGCGGCGCAGCAGCTCGGCGGGCAGCCCGGCGGGGATCGCGGGCGGCCGCAACCGCGCCAGCGGCAGCCCGCGCGCGACCGGCCCCGGCGCGTCGCCGGCGAGGAGCGACAACGCATTCTCCTGTCGCGCCACCGCCAGTTCGGCGGCGGGGACGAGCTGCGCCGTGGCGGCATATTCCGCCTGCGCCTGGCGGTATTCAAGCCGGGAGGAATAGCCGCTCTCGAACCGCCGCCGCGCGATGCGCAGCGCCTCCGCGCGGGCCGCCAGCGTGTCGCGGGCGATGGCGAGCCGCCCGTCGAGCGCGCGCAAGCTGACGTAGCCGGAGGCGGCGGCGGTCGCGGTGGCGAGCCGCACCGCGTCGCGCGCGCCCTCGCTCGCCAGCGCCTGCGCCCGCGCCGCCCGGCCCGCGAGCCGCAGCCGCCCGAACAGGTCGAGGTCGTAGCTCGCCGTCACCCCCGGCTGCGCGCCCAGGGCGCGCGAGGGGGTGCCGAACGGGCTCAGCGTCTGCCCCTGCGTCTCGGGCAGGGTGCCGCCGATCTGCGGCGACAGCTGCGCCCGCGCCAGCGCCTCGGCCGCGCGCGCCTCCTCGACCCGCGCCGCCGCGACCGAGACGTCGAGGTTGTTGGCGAGCGCCCGCGCGACCAGTGCGGAGAGTGCGGGATCGCCGAACCCCCGCCACCAGTCCGCCGCCACCGGCCCGCCCGGCATCACCGCGGTCCGCCAGCCCGCGGGCGGCACCACCGAGGCGGCGGGCGGCGTCGGCGCGCGCGGGCCGGCGGACACGCATCCCGCCGCCAGCAATGCGAGTACGGGCGCCGCGCGCGTCATCGCGGCGCCGGGGCGGCGGCGTCAACCCGCGCCACCACCGACATGCCGGGCCTCAGCCGCCCGGCGAGCGGCTGGCCGGGATCGATCCGCAGCCGCACCGCGATCCGCTGCGCCACCTTGGTGAAGTTGCCGGTGGCGTTGTCGGACTTCAGCACCGCGAACTCGCTGCCCGCGGCGGGGGCGATGCGCTCGACCCGAGCCGTCAGCCGCGCGCCGGCCAGCCCGTCGACGGTGAAGCTGGCGGGCTGGCCCACCGCGATCCGCGCGGTCTGCGCCTCCTTGTAGTTGGCGATCACCCACACCTCGGGCGGCACCAGGAACAGCAGCTGCGATCCCGCGGTGACGTACTGGCCGACCCGCACGCCGACCTCGCTCAGCCGCCCCGCCTCCGGCGCACGGATCACGGTATTGGACAGGTCGATCCGCGCGAGGCGCAGCGCCGCCTCCGCCCCCGAAACCCCCGCCCGCTGGCCGCCGCGCCCGACCTCCACCGTGCGGATCTCCTGCCTCGCGATCTCGCGCGCGGCGCGTGCCTGCGCCACCCCCGCCTCCGCCTGGCGCAGCGAGGCGCGGGTCTGGTCGCGTTCGCGCAAGGAAACCGATCCGTCGCTGACCAGGTCCTCGACCCGTGCCATGTCGGCGCGCGCGCGCATCAGCTGCGCCTCCGCGTTGGCGACCGCCGCCTGCTGCGCGCCCAGGCTGGCGGCGCGGCTCGCCGCCTGCTGGCGGCTGTTGGCCAGCGTCGCCGCCTGCGCCGCGACCTGCGCCTCGGCCTGCCGGGTCCGCTGCGCGTAGATGCGGGCGTCGACCTCGACCAGCGGCTGGCCGGCGGCCACGTCGGCGAAGTCGCGGACCAGCACGCGGGTGACGTAGCCCGACACCTGCGGCGCGATCACCGTCACCCGGCCGCGGACATAGGCGTTGTCGGTGGTCTCGGCGTCGGTGGCGAACGGCCCGATCCGCCACGCCGCCAGCACCGCCGCGAGCCCTGCGAGCACCAGCACGACGATCACCGCCACCGCCCGCCCCGACAGCGCCGGCGGTCGCCAGCCCGAGCCCGCGGGCGGGGTCACCGCCGCTTCCGCCAGCTTCTCCTCGCTTACCGGACGGGGATCGACCGCACCGGGCGCGACGGGGGATCGGGGGTCGGTCACGCAGCAACTCCTCGACGCGCGCGGATCGCCCGCCGGGCGAGCAACCCCGCCAGATAGGCGAAGGTCGCGCCCGCGAGCAACGCGATCAGCCGGAACACGTCGCCATAGGCGAGGACGTTGGCCTCGCGCGTCGCCGCCTGCGACAGCAGGACGGCCCCTTCAGCGCTCCGGAACGCCGGGTCGCCGACCACCCGGCCGACGCCTGCCGCCCCCGCCTGCAACCGCGCCTGCACCACCGGATCGGTGGGGTCGATCCGCTGCACCAGCACGGCGCTGTTCGCCTTCTCGCGCACCACCTGATAGGTGCCGAGCAGCGCGGTGCCGCCGAGCCCGCCGACCGCGTTGATGATCCCGAACAGCGCGATGAAGCTGATGATGTGCCCCGTTCCCTCCTTGAGCGCGCGGGTCAGCCCGAACAGCAGCGCCGGGCCGAGGAAGAAGGTGGCGGCGAACGCGATCACCGCTTGCGTCCAGTAGAATTGCGGCGCGCGGGTCAGGCTGGTGGCGTGGCTGTCCGCCCAGGCGGCGACCGCGACCAGCCCCACCGCGAGCATGATCGGGTGGGCCGGCCGCTCGACGTCGAGGGTCGCGGCGCTCAGCACCACCCCGGCGAGCGACGCCGCCGCGACGATGGCGAACAGCGTCCGCAGCTGGTCGTTGGTCTGGCCCAGCGCCGTCAGCAGCCCCACCGCCCCCGCCGTCTGTTCCGACAGCACGATCCGCGCCATGGCCGTGACGACCGCGAAGCGGATGATGTCGGCGCTCGCCAGCCAGCGGGTGTTGAGGAGCGGGTTGGCCCGCCCGCTCTCGATCAGCAGCGCCGCGCCCAGCATCGGGATCGCGGCGATGAGCGCCCAGCCGATCCACGCCGCCTCGGTCCACCACACCACCCGCCCCAGGCCCAGCACAGCCGCGAACAGGGCCATGCTGCCCGCGAACAGTGCAAAGGTGACGAAGTCCAGCGGCTCGAACGCCTTGCGCCGGACCGTGGGCGGCAGGCGGAAGGCGAGCACCGCCGCCAGGCTGAGGATCGCGAGGCCGAGCTCGAACAGGTACAGCGTCCGCCACTGGCCCATCGCCAGCAGATCGGGCGAGAACAGGCGGGCGAGCGGGGTCGCGCATTGCGGCACCCCGATCCCCAGCACCACGCCGCGCAGCCGCGCCGCGGGCGGCACCGCCTGCATGATGTAGTAGAGCGCGAAGGTCGACAGCGGCGCCGCCGCCATCCCGCTCGCGCCCCGGACCAGCACAGCGGTGGCGAAGTCGTGGACGAACAGGTGCGCCAGTGTCAGCGCGGCGTAGAGGCCGATGAAGATCAGCGCGAACGGACGCAGGCCGAATTGCTGGCGGAACTTGATCAGCAGCAGGTTGATGCTGACGTTGGTCATCACGTACACCGTCGGCAGCCACGCGACCTGTGCCGGGTCGAGCCCCAGCGCGCCGCCCAGCGTGGCGGTGTTGACCGCCACCAGTGCGTTGCCGAACCCCGCGGTCAGCCCCAGCAGCACGCCGACGACGGCATAGGCGACCCGCCGCCGGGCCGGATGGTCGGGCGATCCCGGCGAGCCGGGCATCTGCGGCGCCTCGTGCGCGGCGTACGCCCATTCCTCCTCGGCGAAGAAGCGTCTGAGGCGGGTGAGGAACGGCATCGCCCCTGCCCTACCGGACGTGGGCGCGGTGTCACTATGCTCGATTATCCCGGACCCGTTCGCGCCTGCGCGAAGGGAGAGGCTCAATCCTCCACGATCCGGCTCGCCGCCCGCGTGTCCGGCATCCTGACATAGACCAGCAGCGACACCGCGATGGTCGCGGTGACGTACCAGTAGAAGCCGCGCTCCCACCCCGCGCTCTTGAAGCGCAACGCGACATATTCCGCCGTTCCCCCGAACAGCGTGTTGGCGAGCGCATAGGGCAGCGCCACGCCGAGCGCGCGGATGTGGGCGGGAAACAGCTCCGCCTTCACCACCGCGTTGATCGCGGTGTAGCCGGTGACGATCACCAGCCCACCCATCACCAGGAGCCCGGCGACCAGCGGATCGCGGGTCGTCTCAAGCGCCGTGAACAGCGGATAGGTCAGGAGCGTGCCGAGCACCCCGAACCCGATCAGCAGCGGCCGTCGCCCGATGTGGTCGCTCAGCGCCCCCGCCAGCGGCTGGAGCGCCATGAACGCCAGCAGCGTGCCCCCGTTGATCCTGGACGCGGTGGCGCGGTCGAACCCGCTGGTGTTGACCAGGAACTTCTGCATGTAGATCGAGTAGGCGTAGAAGGCGAGCGTGCCACCCGCGGTCAGCAGCATCACCGTCGCCGCCTCGCGCGGGTGGCGGCGGAACAGCGCCAGCGCGCTCGACCTCGGCGCGTCGGCGAGCTTGGCATTGGCGAAGCTCTGCGTCTCGGCGAGGCCGCGGCGGATCCAGAACACCACGATCGCCAGCGCCGCCCCGATCGCGAAGGGGACGCGCCATCCCCACGCCTCCAGCGCCGCCTCCCCCAGCACCGCTTGGAGGAGGAGCAGCACGCCGATCGCCACCAGCTGCCCGCCGATCAGCGTGACGTAATGGAACGAGGAGAAGAAGCCGCGCCGTCCCCGCCCCGCCATCTCCGACAGGTAGGTCGCGCTGGCGCCGTACTCGCCCCCGACCGACAGGCCCTGGAGGAGCCGGGCGACCACCAGGATCGCGGGGGCGAGCAGCCCGGCGGTTTCGTGGGTCGGGGCCACCGCGATCATGAGCGAGCCCGCGCACATCAGCGTCACCGACACCGCCAGCCCGCTCTTGCGGCCGTGGCGGTCGGCATAGACGCCCATGATCCACGCGCCGAGCGGCCGCATCAGGAATCCCACCGCGAACACCGCCGCCGCGCCGAGCAGTGCCGCGGTGGGGTCGTCCGAGGGAAAGAAGCGCGGCGCGAAATAGAGCGAAAAGGCGGCGTAGGCGTACCAGTCGTACCATTCGACCAGGTTGCCCGCCGACCCGCCGACGATCGCGCGCAGGCGCCCGGGCGGCAGGGGGGCGGCGGCGGTCACCGGCGGCTCAGTGCGACAGCCCGTTGAACAGCAGCGCGACCGCGAAGCCGGCCAGCACCACGAACGCGAACACCAGCAGCACCGCCGTGCGCCACGCCGCGCTCCGCTTCGACAGGCCGTAGGCGCCGCGCAGCTGGACGAACATGTGCGCGGGCGGCGCGAGCAGCGCGGGGAACACGATCCACCCGTCCGACAGTCCCACCGCCCCGGCGAGGGTCAGCACGATCACCAGCAGCATCATGAAGCTGAGCGAATAGGTGACGAACACCGCATGGTCGTACAGGCCGAACCGGCGCCGCCACAGGAACAGGAGCGCCACGAACGGGGTGGACAGCGGGATCAGCGCCCAGCTGTACTTGTAGGCGCTGGACTGGAACTTGTAGATCAGCAGGTCCGGGTTCTTGCGCGCGCTGCCGAGCGCGTGGTCGAGCGTCGGCCAGTCGCTCCTGAACCGTACCGGCCCGACATCGGTGCTGACCATCTCCAGCCCGCTGATCGTCGCGCGCAACATGGCGGCCTCCCCATCGGCATCCTCGGTCGGGCGCCCGGCGGCGGCGAGGCGGGTCCGCTCCGCCTCGACCCGCGCCAGATCCGCCTTGACACGGCCGAGCTGGCGCTGCGTCTCGGCGGAGACCTTGTGCCGGCGCGCCGGCGCCTCCTCCACCCCGAAACCGCCCGCCACCGCGTTGATCGCCGCGAACATCAGGAACACGGTGAACAGGAAGATCGCCAGCGGCGCGACGAAGCGCACCCGCTCCCCCGCGACGTAGCGGCGGGTGAGCTCGCCCGGCCTGAGGATCAGCATCGGCAGCGTGCGCCAGATCCGACCCTCGAAATGGAACACGCCGTGCGCGATCTCGTGCCCGATCGCGCCCAGCGTGCGGTGGACGTGCCCGGCCTGCCCGCAGGCGTGACAATGCTCGCCCACCAGCCGCGTCCCGCAGTTGAGGCACAGCCCGCCGGCATGGCCACCGCCGGCGTAGCCGCGCGTCCCCGCCGCCGCCCCATCGACCTCGCGCGCGACCAGCGCCCCGGTCGCGACGTCCCCCAACGCTGCCGTCATGTCCCCGCTCATGGCCGGGGACGCTAGCGCGGTCGGCGGCGTGGCGCGAGGGGGCACGTGCTGCTACCCTGCCGCGCATGAACGACGCCGCCCCGCTGATCGCCGACCTGGCCGCCGCGGCCCGCCGCGCCGCGGGGACGCTGGCCGCCGCGCCGACCGCGATCAAGGCCGCCGCGCTCCGCGCCGCCGCCGCCGCCATCCGCGCGTGCGCGGACGAAATCCTGGCCGCCAACGCCGACGACCTCGCCGCCGCGGACGGGCTGTCGGGGGCGATGATCGACCGCCTCCGCCTCACCCCCGACCGGGTCGGCGCGATGGCGGCGGGGGTGGAGGCGGTGGCGGCGCTCGCCGACCCGGTCGGCCGCGTGATCGACCGCGACACCCGCCCCAACGGCCTCGCGCTTGAACGCGTGCGGGTGCCGATCGGGGTGATCGCCATCGTCTACGAGAGCCGGCCCAACGTCACCGCCGACGCCGCCGCGCTGTGCGTCATGGCGGGCAACGCCGCCATCCTGCGCGGCGGCAGCGAGGCGACGCTGAGCAATCGCGCGATCCACGCCGCCTTCGCCGCGGGGCTCGCCGAGGCGGGACTGCCCGCCGCGGCGGTGCAGCTCGTTCCCACCACCGACCGCGCGGCGGTGGGGGCGATGCTCGCCGCCGCCGGGCTGATCGACCTGGTGGTGCCGCGCGGCGGCAAGGGGCTGGTCGCCCGCGTCCAGGCGGAGGCGCGGGTGCCGGTGCTCGCGCATCTCGACGGGATCAACCACGTCTATGTCGACGCCTCCGCCGACCCCGACATGGCGCGCGCGGTGGTGCTCGACGCCAAGATGCGCCGGACCGGCATCTGCGGGGCGATGGAGACGCTGCTGATCGATCGCGCCTTCCCCGAACCGGTCGCCCTGGTGCAGGCGCTACAAGGAGCGGGGTGCGAGGTCCGCGGCGATCCTCTCGAAGCATCGATCGGCGACATCGTGCAGCCGGTGAGCGATGCCGACTGGGACACCGAGTATCTCGACGCGATCGCTTCGGTGAAGCTGGTCGGCGGCGTTGAAGAAGCGATCGGCCACATCGCCGCCCACGGCTCGCATCACACCGACGCGATCGTCGCCGCCGACGCGGGTGTCGCCGAACGCTTCCTCGCCGCGGTCGATTCGGCGATCGTGCTGTGGAACGCCTCCACCCAGTTCGCCGACGGCGGCGAGTTCGGCCTGGGTGCGGAGATCGGCATCGCCACCGGCCGCCTCCACGCCCGCGGGCCCGTGGCGCTGGAAGGGCTGACGACGTACAAGTGGGTCGGGCGCGGCACCGGGCAGGTGCGGGGTTGAAGGGCGCCCGGCCTTCGCCTAGCTTCTCCGGCGTGGGTAGTGCTGCCGTGATCGATACGCCCGTGGATGCCGCGACCCTGTCGTTGATCGACGGGATCGCCTCCGCGCGGGGGGTCAGCCGCGAGACCGTCACAAGCGAACTCGTCCGTCAGGCTGCGGATGGGGCCGTTCTCCGCGTGGCGATCGCGGAAGGCCGAGGGCAGATCGCTGCCGGCCGGTACCTGGACGATCAAGCCTTCCCCGCCGAGGTCGAGCGGCGCCGCAGGACTCGTCAGCGGGCCGCGTGAGGCGAATGAACCGGTCCGACCGGGCACGCGCCGACGTGCTGTCGATATCGGACTATCACCACCCATCGATCCCGAGGTCGCCGATGACATGCTCGATCGGATCACGGAGGCAACGCTGCCCTTGATCGACCACCCGCATCCGGGCCCCGTTGCCGATGACGGAGCGCGCGGGTGGCGGGTGCCGGTCACCCCCTTTATCCTGTTCTACGATGTGGGTTACGACGCGATCGAGGTCGTCACGATCAGGCACGCGCGTTGCGACTGGGCTCGGCATTGACCCGCACCGGCCTGCGCACCGGCCTGCGCACCGGCCTCCTGGGCGGCAGCTTCAACCCCGCGCATCGCGGGCATCGCCGGGTCACGCTCGCGGCGATGCGCGCGCTGGCGCTCGACGAGGCGTGGTGGATGGTCTCGCCGGGCAACCCGCTCAAGCCCGCCGCCGGGATGGCACCGCTCGCCGCCCGCCTCGCCTCGGCCAGGAAGATGGCGCGCAACACCCCGATCCGCGCCACCGCGATCGAGGCGCGGCTCGGCACCCGCTACACCGTTGACACCATCCGCAGGCTCAAGGCGCGCTATCCGCGGCGACGGTTCGTGTGGCTGATGGGGGCGGACAATCTGGCGGGCTTCCACCGCTGGCGCGACTGGCGCGGGATCGCGCGGCAGGTGCCGATTGCGGTGATCGCGCGGCCGTCCTATAACGAGGCCGCCCTCGCGGGGCCCGCGATGGGCTGGTTCAGGCGGTATCGACGCCGTCCGGACCAGGCAGAAAGATGGACCCAGTGGAGCTTGCCGGCCGTGGTGCTGCTGCGCCTGCCCCAGGACCCGACCTCCGCCACAGCCATCCGTGCGCGCGACCCCGACTGGTGGCGGCATCCCACCCCCTGAACTGGAGACACCTTGCCCACCCCGTCCAACCCTGCGTCCACGACCGCCCCGCGGACCGCCGCCGCCCCCCGCGCCGCCGACCCGGCCGAGTCGGAGGCGCTCCACAGCCTGGTGATCCGGTCGCTCGACGACGACCAGGCGGTCGAGACGGTATCCATCCCGCTGGCGGGCAAGTCCTCGATCGCCGACTACATGGTGATCGCGTCGGGCCGCTCCACCCGGCAGGTCGCGTCCATGGCGCAGAAGCTGGTCGAGCGGATCAAGCAGGAGGGCGACCGCATCCCGCGGGTGGAGGGGCTGCCCGCCGCCGACTGGGTGCTGATCGACGCGGGCGACGTGATCGTCCACCTGTTCCGCCCGGAGGTGCGCTCCTTCTACAACCTGGAACGCATGTGGCAGTTCGGCGACGCGCCCACCCCGCCCGCCGCACCCCCGTCGTCCCTGCCGGACCAAGCCTGATCCTCCTCCACATCGTCGCGCACGGACGGATCGGCCGCGGGCCCGAGGCCGAGCTGGTCGACCGCTACCTGAAGCGGATCAGCTGGCCGACCCGCGTCACCGAGCTGCCCGAGCACCAGGGCAGAGGCGGCAGGCTGCCCGACCTCGCCCCCGCCACCCGCCGCGTCGTCCTGGACGAGAAGGGCGAGGCGCTGCCCTCGACGGCGCTGGCCGGGCGGCTCGGCCGCTGGCGCGACGACGGGGTCCGCGAGGTGCGCTTCATGCTGGGCGCCGCCGACGGGTTCGACGACGCGGCCCGCGGCGAGGCGGACCTGCTCCTCTCCTTCGGCCGCGCCACCTGGCCGCACCTGCTCGCGCGCGCGATGCTGGCCGAACAGCTGTTCCGCGCCACCGCGATCCTCGCGGGCCACCCGTACCACCGCGAGGGGTGATGGCGCGCGTCGTCCACGGCCATCCCGTCAACCCGGATCGGACCGGCACCCGTGTCCTTCCGAAGAGCAGGATCGTCATTTCCGACCGGTTCGCGGATCCTCGCGCGATCGGGGCCGGCGGGCGGACGCGTGCACGCTTGCCGACGCGGATCCGGGATGAGGGGCTCGTCCCCCGGCGCCGTTCGGGCACCGGGATGATCCATCGTCCGTCGCCCCGCCTGAGCGGTGCGCGGGCCGGGCGCCGCACGCGTGCCGCCCGATCGATGCCGGACCGGAGGTCGGGGTGACGAGGGGATGGACCCTGTTCGTCCCGCTGCTCCTCGGCGCCGCGCCCACGCCGCAGCGCCTTGCCGAGGCGAAGCGCGCCGCCGCCGCCGCCGAGGCGCGCGCCGCCGCCCTCGCCTCCCGGGCCGGGGACGAGCGCGACGCCGCCGCCCGCGCCGCCGCCGACGAGCGCGCCGCGCGCGCCCGGGTCGATGCCGCCGCCGCGCAGGCCGCCGCCGCGGGCACCCGCGTCGCGCTGGTCGACGCGCGCCTCCTCGCCCAGCGCGCCGAGCTCGGCCGGCGGCAGGCCCCCGCCGCCGGGCTGCTCGCCGGGCTCGGGTCGCTCGCCCGCCGCCCTGCCATCGCGGCGGTGGCGCAGCCGGGGTCGGTCGCCGATCTCGTCCGGCTGCGCGCGGTGCTGGGCAGCGTGCTGCCGGTGGTGCGCGCCCGCGCCGCCGCGCTCCGCGCCGACCTCGCCGCGACCCGCCGCCTCCAGGCGAACGCCGCCCTCGCCGCGGGCGAGCTCGCCGCCCGTCGCGGACGGCTGGAGCGGGAACGGGTCGCGCTCGCCCGGCTGGAGGCGGTTCACCGCGCCCGCGCGAGGGCGGCGTTCGCC
>Ga0325400_1000039_pt1 | contig 70819 bp, 69 predicted proteins | sample PopdelMetagenome_2_FD_205662 | JGI IMG/M metagenome (GOLD analysis project Ga0325400, IMG submission 205662) | Populus deltoides microbial communities from Bellville, Georgia, United States - Xylem-PdKOR-R1 | ecosystem: Host-associated > Plants > Phyllosphere > Stem > Wood/Secondary xylem... | reverse complement strand
CGGAGTTCGCCGGCGAGCAGCCGCAGGAAGAGGGCGGCCGCCGCCGACGCGGTCGTCGCGGTCGTCGCGGCGGTCGCCGCGGCGAGGGCGGCGATCGCCAGCCCGCGGCCGGAACGGTTGAGGCTGACGCCGATGGCCCCGAGGTCGTGGCCGACGCGGCGGGTGCCGAGGAGCCCGTCACCGCCGATGCCGGCGAACCCGCCGATGCGGGCGACTCGGGGCTCGTGGTCACCCCGCTCGACGTGACGCCGGAAGCGTCCGAGGCGCCCGAGGCACCCAAGACCCGCCGCCGCCCGCGTGCCCGCAAGGCCGCCGAGCCGGCGATGGAGGCGGCAGCCCAGCCCGCCTCGGCCGAGGCGTCCGCGTCGGTCGAGGCACCCGCCCCGGCGGCGCAGGCGGCACCCGACGCGCTCGCGGCGGAGGAGGCGCCCGCCCCCAAGCGCCGCACCCGCAGCCGCAAGCCCGCAGCGGCGGCCGATACGCCTGCGAGCGAGGAAGTCCCCGCCGCCGAGGAGGCGCCCGCCCCCAAGCGCCGCTCGCGCACCCGCAAGCCCGCGGCGGACGCGGCCCCCGCCGCCGAGCCGGACGCGACCCTGCTCACCGGCCAGGACGGCACCCCCGCCCCGGCTGCCGAGGGCGGCGCCGAGGCCGCACCGGCCGCGTCGGAGCCGGTCGCCGCGGAAACCGGGACCGCGGAGGCGACGACGGACGCCGCCGAGACGCCCCGCCGCGGCTGGTGGCAGCGCACCTTCGGCGCCTGACCGGTGTGGGTGGCGCTTCCCACGGGGAACGCCACCCACATCGCCACCCGGCGCAGGCCGGGGGGCCATGCCTCCGCCGCGATCGTCGCCGGTGACGGGAATGACCATCGCCGACCGGCGACGGCGTGACGAACGGGCACTCGGGCCACATGCCACCGCCTGCCCCGGGCGTATCAAACCGCCGTTCCTCGGTCTGCGTGCACGGCTTCGGCTCGGATGATCACGCCGGACGCTTCGGGATCGACGGACCGCCACGGGGCCGACCGCCGTCCCGTCCGACGCGTCCGCACCACCGCCCGCCGCGATCGGGCACCGGGGGCCGCTTCCGCCCCGCGCCGCGATCCGCTATGTCGCCGGGTGCACCATGACACGCCGCGACGCCCACCCATGAAGCGCCTGCTCGCCGCCGCCACGCTCGGCCTGCTGCTGCTCGCCCAACCGGCAGCGGCGCAGGGCATCCTCCGCGATGCCGAGACCGAGGCGATGTTCCAGGAGATGAGCGCACCGCTCGCGCAGGCGGCGGGGCTGGGCCCGCGCGCGGTCAAGGTGGTGCTGGTCAACGACCCGTCGATCAACGCCTTCGTGGTCGGCGGCCAAGCGGTCTACGTCCACACCGGGCTGATCGAGGCGGCGGACAACGCCAACCAGGTCCAGGGCGTGATCGCGCACGAGATCGGTCACATCGCCGACGGCCATGTCGCGCTCGGCGATCGCGGCATGAAGCCGGCGATGGGCATCTATCTGCTGTCCATGGTGCTCGGGCTCGCCACCGCCGCGGCGGGCGGCGGCGCGGCGGGCATGGGGATCATGGGCGCGGGGCAGCAGATGGCGCTGGGCAAGTACCTCGCCTTCAGCCGCGTCCAGGAATCGACCGCCGACGCCAGCGGCGCGCGCTATCTCCAGACCGCGGGCGTGACCGGCAAAGGGATGATCGCCTTCTTCAGGAAGCTCCAGCAGCAGGAATACCGCTACGCCGGGGAGATCGACCCCTACATGCAGAGCCACCCCCTGTCGGGCGAGCGCGTCGCGCATCTCACCGCCGACCTCCAGGCGTCGCCCGCCTGGGGCAAGCCGTCCGACCCGGCGCTGGAGGAGCGGTTCCGGCGGGTGCGGGCCAAGCTGATCGGCTACGTCAAGGATCCCGCGCAGACGCTGGCCGCCTATCCGACCAGCGACGGCAGCGTCTACGCCCACTACGCGCGTTCCTACGCCTATCACAAGGCGGGCTATCCCGACAAAGCCGACGCCGAGTCCGCGGCGCTGCTCGCCAAGGCGCCGAACGATCCTTATTTCCAGGAAATACGCGGCCAGATCCTGCTGGAGGCCGGGCAACCCGTCGCCGCGGTCGCCCCCTTGCGCGCCGCCACCGAGGGCAGCCGCAACAACGCGCTGATCGCCACCACCCTCGGCCACGCGCTGATCGCGACCGACGACGCCGCCAACCTGCCCGAGGCGATCCGCATCCTGCGCACCGCGGTGAACCGCGACGACGACAACCCCTTCGCCTGGTACCAGCTCGGCACCGCTTATGAGCGCTCGGGCGACACCGCCCGCGCCGCGCTCGCCACCGCCGAGCGGGCGAGCATGACCGGCGACACCCGCACCGCGGTCGCCAGCGCGCGCTACGCGCTCGCCAACGTGCCCGCCGGGACCAGCGACTGGCTGCGCGCGCAGGACATCGCCATGACCGCCCAGAACGAGCGCGACGACAAGAAGAAGAAGCGGTGAGGAACGGGGTGCTGGCGCTGGTCGCCGCCGCGGGGGTCGCGCTGGGCGCGGGCGGCATGGTCGCGTGGAACACGCGCGCGCCCGTCGCACGACCCGCGATCGAGCAGGTCGTGCACGACTATCTCATGACCCATCCGGAAGTGATCCCCGCGGCGATGCAGCGGCTCCAGGAGCGCGAGTCCGCCAAGGCGGTCGCCGGGATCGGCGCGGGCGTCACCCGGCCCTTCGCCGGTGCCTGGGCCGGCAATCCGCGCGGCGACGTCACGGTGGTCGAATACTACGACTATAATTGCGGCTACTGCCGTGCCAGCCTGCCGACCCTGCGCCAGTTGGTGGAGAGCGACCCGAACGTCCGCATCGTCTTCCGCGATCTGCCGATCCTCGCCGCCACCAGCCGCGCCGCCGCGGAGGCGAGCCTGGCCGCCGCCGCCGCGGGGCAGCCGCAGTTCAACCGCTTCCACGACGCGCTCTACGCCGGGGGCCGCGTCACCGACGCCTCGATCGCCGCGGCCGCGCGCACCGCCGGGGTCGACCTGTCCCGCGCCGACAGGTCCGCCGCCGCGGCCGAGATCGCGCGCAACCTGGACACCGCCGGCCGCCTCGGTCTCAACGGCACCCCGAGCTGGATCATCGGCGACCGCGTCTTCTCCGGCGCCGCGCCGCTGGAGGAGCTGCGAAAGGCGGTCGCCGCCGCGCGGGCGCGCTGATCCTTGGTCAACCCGGCGGAGGCCGGGCTCCATGTCTATGGAAACCGGCGCGCCGGCCGGTCACCGACGCGGGCGCCGGGCCGGGGTGACGGATGGACACGGAGAGTGGACGCATCTCCGTACCTCCCCTACCCTCCGCCACGATGTCCGATCCCATCCTCTCCGTCGCCGGGGTCTCCAAGACCTACAAGGGAGGCATGCAGGCGCTCCACCCCGTCGACCTCGCGATCCGGCGCGGCGAGATCTTCGCGCTGCTCGGTCCCAACGGCGCGGGCAAGACCACGTTGATCAGCATCATCTGCGGCATCGTCGTGCCCAGCACCGGCAGCATCACCGTCGATGGCCACGATGCCGCGACCGACTACAAGCAGGCACGCCGCCGCATCGGCCTGGTCCCCCAGGAACTGTCGGTCGACATGTTCGAGACGGTGCTCGCCACCGTCACCTTCTCCCGCCGCCTGTTCGGCCGCTCGGGGCACGCCGGGCACATCGAGCGCGTGCTCCGCGACCTGTCGCTCTGGGACAAGCGGCACGCCAAGCTCAGGGAACTGTCGGGCGGCATGAAGCGCCGCGTCCTGATCGCCAAGGCGCTCGCCCACGAGCCCGACATCCTCTTCCTCGACGAACCCACCGCCGGGGTCGACGTCGGCCTGCGCCGCGACATGTGGGCGCTGGTCCATCGCCTGCGCCAGGGCGGCACCACGATCATCCTCACCACCCACTATATCGAGGAGGCAGAGGAGATGGCCGACCGGATCGGGGTCATCGCCGGCGGCAGGCTGGTGCTGGTCGAGGAAAAGGCGGCGCTGATGACGAAGCTCGGCAAGCGCACGCTCGACCTGGCGCTGATCGAGCCGCTGTCGACGCTGCCCGAGGGCTTGGGCGACTGGCGGCTCAGCCTAGAGGACGGCGGGCGCACGCTCCGCTACGTGTTCGACGCGCAGGCGGACGACACCGGCATCCCCGCCCTGCTCCGCCGACTGGAGGAGCGGGGGATCGGCTTCAAGGATCTGGAGACGACCAAGTCGAGCCTCGAGGACATCTTCGTCGACCTGGTGGAGAAGGCATGACCAGCCCGCGTCCTGCACCCCGACCCCTCCCCTTCCGCCACCTCCGCCGATGCAGGAGGCCCACCTCGCCCCCGCAGCGACCGGCAGCCCCACCCCGGCCGGAGCGACCGACGATGAACCTCCCCGGCGTTCTCGCCATCAACCGGTTCGAGATCGCGCGCGCCAGCCGCAACCCGCTCCCCGTCACCCCTGCGGACGCGGGGGTCCCGCCTCGTGCCGGCAGCGACCGACACCTCCACCCCGGCCGGAGCGAACGGCGATGAACCTCCACGGCGTCTGGGCGATCTACCGGTTCGAGATGGCGCGGTTCGGTCGCACCATCTGGACCAGCCTCGCGGTCCCGGTCATCACCACCTCGCTCTACTTCGTCGTCTTCGGCTCGGCGATCGGCGCGCGGATGAGCGAGGTGTCGGGCGTCCCGTACGGCGCGTTCATCGTGCCGGGGCTGATGCTGCTCGCCGTCTTCTCGGAATCGATCGGCAACGCGTCGCTCGGCATCTACATGCCCAAGTTCACCGGCACGATGTACGAGATCCTGTCGGCGCCGCTGTCGCCGCTGGAGACGGTGGTCGGCTATGTCGGTGCGGCGACCACCAAGTCGCTCGTGATCGGGCTGGTCATCTTCGCGACCGCACACCTGTTCGTTGACCTGCCGGTCGCGCATCCGCTGGCGGCGCTGGGCTATCTGGTGCTGGTCGCCACGACCTTCTGCCTTTTCGGTTTCATCGTCGGGCTCGTGGCCAACGGGTTCGAGCAGCTTCAGGTCGTGCCGCTGCTGGTCGTCACTCCGCTCACCTTCCTGGGCGGCGCCTTCTACTCGGTGGCGATCCTGCCCGAACCGTGGCGGACGATCACCCTGTTCAACCCGGTGGTCTACCTCATTAACGGGTTCCGCTGGACCTTCTTCGGCATCAGCGACGTCGCTCCCGCGGTCAGCATGGCGGTGACCGCGGGTTTCCTGGCCGCCTGCCTCGTCGCGATTGCCGCGATTTTCCGCACCGGCTGGCGGCTCAAGACCTGAGCCGCCAGCCTCCCTCTCACTTGCAGCGGCAGGCGGGCTTGCGCCAGCGCTTGACGATCTTGGTCGGACGCCTGGTGTAGGTGACGCGGTCCTCGATCACCTCCTCCGTGACGGTGGTGGTGACGATCGGCGCCGACTGGACCACCACGGTGGTGGTCGATCCGCCCCAGCCGCCGCCGGTCGTGACCACCGTCGTCCGCCCGTCCGGCGACACCCAACCGGGCCCACCCGCGGCATAGCCGTGCGCCATCGGCGGCGGCGGGGGCGGCGGCGCATAGCCCGCACCCGGCCCGGGACCGTAGTCGGGCGCGACCGGCGGCAGCGGCGCCCGGCCCCGACCGCGATCGCCCCGCCCGCGATCCTCGTTCTTGTCGATCGCGTAGCCCGCCGCGGCACCGACCCCGGCACCGATCAGCGTACCGCCCAGCCGGTTGCCGCGCCCGGCGATCAGGTTGCCCGCGACCCCGCCCGCGACCGCACCGATCGCCGCGCCGCCCAGCCCGTCGTCGCGCCGCTCGCGATATCCCTCATCCCCATCGGCGTAATAGCCGTCCCCGGCATAGCCGCCATCGCCGTAGGCGCCGTCGTACCGGTCCCAATCGACCCCGCCGACCGTGTCGTAGACCGACCCGCGCCCGTCCACGAGCACCGCGTCGTCGTAGTAGCGCACCCAGCTGTAACCCTGCGCGGGCGCCCGGAAGCCGTAGCTCTGCCAGTCGTTGATGAAGAAGCGCGGCGCATACCAGTAGGTCGGCAACACGTAGCCGCGGACCGGGCGGCGATAGGCGTTCCACCCGCCCGGCGCGTTGGTCCCGCCCCACCAGCGGCCGCCGACCTTGCTGCCCCAGCGGCCGCCGCCCTGCCCCATCATCGGCGCGCGGCCGGGCATGGGGTGGACCACGGGCATGTTGGGCCGGGGCTGCATGTGCGGCGGTTGGACGTGGGACGGCTGGGCGTGCGGGGGCTGCGCGTGGGGAGGCTGCATGCGCGGCGGCTGCATCGGCGCGCGGCCGGGCATGCCGTACGACGCCCCCGGCCCGTTCGCCACCACCCGCTGCGCGTCCGCCGCGCCGCTCACCGCGAGCAGTGCGCCCGCGCTCAGGATAAAGACGCCTCGCATCGCCGACACTCCCTGTTCCATTCCGGCCGCAACGCCCGCGACGGTTTACGGGTTGCTTACCATTCGCCGGAACGAGTCGCCATCGTAACGGGCGTCCCGTTTCGGATCACCCGATGCGGGGGCCGACCAGCGCCGCCAGCGCCTCCATTCCCGCCGCGTCCGCCGCGTCGAAGCGGCCCTCGCGTGGGCTGTCGAGGTCGATCACCGCGATCACCGCGCCGTCGCGGATCACCGGCACCACCAGTTCCGACCGGCTGTCGGCGTCGCACGCGATGTGCCCGGGAAAGGCGTGGACGTCGGCGACCAGCTGGGTCGCGGCGGTCGCCACCGCCGCCCCGCACACCCCCTTGCCGACCGGAATGCGGATGCACGCCGCCTTGCCCTGGAACGGGCCCAGCACCAGCTCGCCCCCGGTGTCGTCGGCCACCATCCGGTAGAACCCGGCCCAGTTGAGTTCCGGCAGATACTGCCACAGCAGCGCCGACAGGTTGGCCATGTTGGCGATCCCGTCCGCCTCCCCCGCGGTCAGCGCGTCGGCGGCGGACAGGAGGTCGCGGTAGAGATCGGGCTTGCTGCCGGCGGCGATGTCGAAGGCGTACATGCCCGCCGAGGTAGCGCGCGCTCGCCCCCGCGCAATGCCCGCGCTACGGTGCCGCCCGATGCCGACCATCCCGATCACCCGCGCCATCGCGATCGACGAGGACGAACTGTGCTTCACCGCGACGCGCGCGGGCGGCGCGGGCGGGCAGCACGTCAACACCACCGACTCGGCGGTGCTGCTCCGGTTCGACGTCGCCTGCTCGCCGTCGCTTCCCGACGCGGTCAAGCACCGCCTCGCCGCGCTCGCGGGCAGCCGCCTGACCCGCGACGGCGTCCTGGTGCTGCGCGAGGAGGGCTCGCGCTCGCAGCATCTCAACCGCGCCGCCGTCCTCGACCGGCTGGTGGCGCTGATCCGCGAGGCGACGGTGGTGCACGCCAAGCGTCGCCCGACCAAGCCGACCCGCGCCTCCCAGACCCGCCGCGTCGACGCCAAGGCGCGGCGCGGCACGGTGAAGAGCCTCCGCTCGAAACGGATCGACTGATGCGCCGACTGCTCCTCTTCCTTCTCGCCGCGCTGCTCCCGGCCGCCGCCCAAGCCGCGGGCTGCGGCCGCCCGCTCGCGCCCGGATCGCTGAACCTGCCGCTCACCGTCGACGGTCGCGACCGGCCGTTCACGCTTCACGTCCCGGCCGGCTACGATCCCGCGCGTCCCGCGCCGCTCCTCCTCGACCTCCACGGCAGCGGCGGCACCGGCGCGGGCCAGGCGCGCGTATCGGGCCTCGCCGCCGCCGCCGCCCGCCGGGGCGTGGTGGTGGTCGCCCCCGACGGCGGCATCGCCGCGGGCGAGGGGTTCGTGTGGAACATCCCGGGCGTCCCCACCGTCGCGGGCAGCATCCCTGGCCCGACCGAGGCGGACGACGTCCGCTACCTCCTGGCGGTGATCGACGCGGCCGCCGCGGCGATGTGCATCGATCCCGCCCGCGTCTACGCCACCGGCCTGTCGGGCGGCGGGCGGATGGCGTCGTGGCTCGCCTGCGTCGCCGCTGACCGCATCGCCGCGATCGCCCCCGTGGTCGGGCTGCGTGCCGGCCGTGCCCGCGCCGACGACGAGACGGCGGTCGATCCCGCGACCTGCCGCCCGTCGCGCACCGTGCCGGTCATCACCTTCGCCGGGGCACGCGACCGCACCAACCCCCTCGCCGGCGGCGAGGGGCGGCGCTGGGGCTATCCGATGGCCGCCGCGCTCCGGCGCTGGGCCGCGATCAACGGCTGCACCCGTGCCGAGCCGACGCGGTGGCTCGACCCCCGCCACTATCGCCAGCGTTACGCCGGCTGCCGCCCGGGCGGCGCGGTGGAGGCGATCGTCGATGTCGAGGGCGCACACGAATGGGCGGTCGCCGACGACGAGGCGATGCTGGCGTTCCTCCTCCGTCACCGCCGCGGACGCTGATCCCACCCCGGCAACGCCGGGCATGGCCGCGGTGGCGATGACCGTCTCCGGCTACGCCCGGCGATGGTCCTCGACCTCGCCCGGTCCGAACGGGGCCACTTGGTCCCCGAACCCCGCCGCCGCGAACCGGTCCGGCAGCGGCGCCCGTGCGACGACCGCCTCCTTGCCCGGTCGCGGCACCGTCAGCCGCGCCGCATGGAGCAGCATGCCGCCGCGGTCGGCCCGCCCGTACACCGCGTCGCCGACGATCGGCGCGCCCAGTCCCGCCGCGGCATGGACCCGCAGCTGGTGCGTCCGCCCGGTCGCGGGGCGCAGCTCCACCAGCGCACGCCCGTCCCGCACCACCACCACCCGCCAGTCGGTCCGTGCCGCCTTGCCCTTCGCGTCGGCGACCATCCGCCACCCGGCGGCGGCGCTCGACACCTTGGCGAGCGGCATGTCCACCACCCCCGCCTCGCCCGCGGGTACGCCGTCCAGCACCGCGAGGTAGACCTTCTCCACCTCGCCCGCCTCGAACGCCCGCGTGAAGCGCGCGTGCGCCTTGGGGTTTCGCGCCAGCAGCAGGCAGCCCGAGGTGTCGCGGTCGAGCCGGTGCACCGCGGTCGGCCAGCGATGAAAGCCGAAGCGCAGCGACTCGAGATGGTTCTCCAGGCTCAGCGATCCGTCGCGCGGGGGATCGACCGCCAGCCCCGCGGGTTTGTCGATCACCAGCGCCTCGCCGTCGATGAAGAGTATCCGGTCACCGTCCATGCCGCCGCCTTGCCACCCACAGCCGCCGCGCGCCAGCGGCGCGGCACCCGTCGCCCGCCGCGTCGCGCTGCCCGGTGCCGCGCTGATCCTCGCCGTCCTCCCCGGCGCGGCGCTCGCCCAGGCCTGCGCGACGGGAGCCGGCATCGCCGCCGACGGGCGCGTGCTCGGCCACCTGCCCTACGGCGACATCGACGCGGCGACGCTGGTGGAGGTGCCCGGCTTCGGCCTGCGCGCGCCCTGCCGCGTCCGCGCGGAAGTCGCCGCCGACCTCGCCCGGCTCGTCGCCGCGGCGGCGGCCGACCCTGCGGGCGGCACCCTGCGCGGGGTGTCGTGCCACCGGTCGATGGCGCGCCAGTCGGGCGTCTTCTGCCGCGAGGGCGCGACGGAGGCCGCCGACCGCGCGATCTCGGTGGCGCCGCCGGGACATAGCGAGCACACCAGCGGCTACGCGGTGGACTTCGCGGTGCGCCCCTCGCCCAACTGCCCGGACGTGGAGGCGTGCATGGCGATCCTGCCCGCCGCACGCTGGCTGCGCGCCAACGCTCCGCGCTACGGGTTCGAACTCAGTTTCCCGCCGGGCAACGGGCAGGGCGTGAAGTGGGAACCGTGGCACTGGCGCTGGGTCGGCACCCGCGCCGACGCGCCCGGCGCCGCGGCCGCCCGCTTCGTATTCGCGGCGGCACGGCGCCGGTTCCCCGCCGACCCCGCGATCGTCGCGCCGCCCCGCGTCGTGGCGACGATCACGCCTCCCGCTCCACCCCCGCCACCACCGCCGTCCCCTGGGAATCACCGCCGCTAGAACCGCATGACACGCGGTCGAACCACACCGACCGCCCATTCGCGTTGAGCGGCCTCGATACCCGTGCGGGACTTCCGCGGCGCGTCCCCGGCTCCGCTCGGAACGAACGGGCGAGAGCTGATGTCATCACGTTTTGTAGCCGGATGACGTGCGGTCGGACCAAGCCGGCCGTTCGTGTCGAGCGAAGTCGAGACACCGTGCGGCACATTCGCGGCGCGTCGCTCGGGCCCGACGGGGTCAACACGCGCTGACGCTGAAGCGGTAAAGGCGAACCGCCGCGGCAAGAAGCGACAACACGGCGGCCGAGATGACGCTTCGCGTCGCCTCGCGGCGCCGGCGATGACGGCGAGGCGCGGCGGTGCCGCCATGCTCCGGGCACCGGCCGCCACCCCGGCCGACACCGGGGTTGGCGGCCGGCGGGATCAACCGAACAGCTTGGCCGCCGTCTCCGCGATCCGCTTCCCCTGGTACCGGGCGCCGTCCAGTTCCTCGGGCGCCGGCTGGCGGCTGCCGTCGCCGTCGGCGATCGTGGTCGCGCCGTACGGCGTTCCGCCGCGCACCGCGTCCACCCCCATCTGCCCCTGGAAGCCGTAGTCCAGCCCGACGATCGACAGCCCGTGGTGGAGGAGGTTGGTGATGATCGAGAACAACGTCGTCTCCTGCCCGCCATGCTGGCTCGCGGTGGAGGTGAACGCGCCCCCGACCTTGCCGACCAGCGCCCCCTTCGCCCACAACCCGCCGGTGGTGTCCCAGAACGCCGCCATCTGCGCGGGCATCCGGCCGTAACGGGTGGGCGCCCCGACGATGATCGCGTCGTATCCGGTCAGCGCATCGGCGCCCTCGATCACCGGGTGGGCGGTGTCGGTCTTGAAGTGCGCCGCCTTCACCACCTCGTCGGGCGCGGTCTCGGCGACGCGGCGGATGTCGACGGTCGCGCCGCCGGCGCGCGCGCCCTCGGCGACCGCGTCGGCCATCTGCTCGATGTGCCCGTAGGAGGAGTAATAGAGGACGAGGACCTTGGCCATGGGTATGCTCCTTGCGGTTGGGGGATCAGTTCGCGTCGACCAGAACGATCTCGGCGTCCGCGGTTGCCGTGATCTCGACGGTGCGACCGCCGGACAGCGCCACGCCGTCGCGGGTCGCCACCGCCTCGCCGTCGATCAGGAGGCTGCCGGTCGCGGGCACCAGATAGGCGTGTCGCCCGGCGCCGACGCTGTGGGTCAGCCGCTCGCCCGCCTTCAGCGTCGCCCCCATCACCCGCGCCTCGGCCCGGATCGGCAGGGCGTCCGCGTCCTCGGCGAAGCCGGAGGCGAGCACCTCCCACTGGCCGGACCGCTCGCCCTTGGGGAACCTCTTCGCGCCCCAGCTCGGCTGCCCGCCGCGCGTGGTGGGCTCGATCCAGATCTGGAACAGCGTGGTCGCCACCGGCTCGACGTTGAACTCGGCGTGGCGCACGCCCGCTCCCGCGCTCATCACCTGCACGTCGCCCGCGCCGGTGCGGCCGGTGTTGCCCATCGAGTCCTGGTGGGTGATCGCGCCCGAGCGGACATAGGTGATGATCTCCATGTCGCGGTGCGGGTGCGGCGGAAAACCCGAATCGGGGGCGATCGCATCGTCGTTCCACACCCGGATCGCGCCCCAGCCCATGCGCCGGGGATCATGGTAACCGCCGAACGAGAAATGGTGGCGGGCGTCCAGCCAGCCGTGGTCGGCATGGCCCAGCGTCTCGAAGGGGCGGCGGTCGATCCGGTCGGTGGCGGCGGGCATGGGTCGGAAACTCCTTGGCACCGACGAATGTAGCAACGCGATGTTTACCGTAAACGGAAACGATCGAAACCGGTCGTTTCCGTCTTGCATGTACCCGCGGCTGTGGCATGGCTCCGCGCCCGTCCCGTCCGCTCCGGTACCCCCGCCATGCGCCTTCCCGATCTCGAAGCCTGGGCCATCTTCGCCGCGGTGGTGGAGCACCGCTCCTTCAGCGGGGCCGCCGACGCGATCGGCCTGTCCAAGGCGACCGTGTCGAAGGCGATCACCCGGCTGGAGGCGCAGCTCGGCCAGTCGCTGTTCCACCGCACCTCGCGCCGCCTGGCGCTGACCGAGGCCGCGCGCCCGCTCGCCGATCGCGCCGCGCGGATGCTCGCGGAGGCGCAGGCGGCCGAGGAGGAGGCGCGCGACGCCGCCACCCGGCCCGCGGGCCGCGTCCGGGTGGCGGCGCCGATGAGCTTCGGGGTGATGAGCATCGCCCCGCTGATCGCCGACTTCCTGCGCGCCCATCCCCAGGTGGAGATCGACTTCCACCTGTCCGACGCGCGCGTCGACATCGTCGCGGAGGGGTTCGACGTGGCGCTCCGGATCGCGGACCTCCCCGACAGCTCGCTGCGCGCGCGCCGCCTGTGCGCGATCCCCGCCCACCTCGTCGCCGCGCCCGCCTATCTCGCCGCGCACGGCACCCCCGCCCACCCGAGTGAACTCGGCCACCACCGGCTGCTCGGCTATTCCAACCTCACCGGCCCGTGGCGCTTCCAGCGCGCAGACGGGGCGGAGGTGTCGGTGCGTGCCGCCGGACCGCTTCAGGCCAATAGCGGCGAGGCGCTGCTGCCCGCGCTCGACGCCGGGCTCGGCATCGTCCGGCTTCCCGCCTTCATCCTCGGCGACCGTCTGGCGGACGGCCGCGCGGTGCCGATCCTCGCCGACTGGACCCCGCCGCCGGTCGCGCTCCACCTCCTCACCCCGCCCAGCCCGCTGCGTCCCGCCCGCGTCGAGGCGTTGATCGCCTTCCTCACCGACCGCCTCCGCTGATCGCCGGACGGGAACCAGCGCCGGCCGAGAAGCTCGCCTCGAGGGCGAAGCAACCGTGTCGCATCGTCTGGCCGCATGTCGGGGGACCCCCGCGGTGATCCTGAGCAAACCTCTTCGCGAGGGTCGTCGAGGCTTCGGCCCCCGCCCGGCACGAACCGCGCGTTGAACGCCGATGCGACCCGCCGGCCCGGCGGGACGATACCGGGGCGATATCGGGGCGCGGCCGGCTCGATCCCCGACGAAGGCACCGGCCCGACGCGCCGCCGGCCCTTTCCGCTGTCCCGCCGGCGCGCGATCTGCCAACACCCGCCGCCATGGCGAGCGACGACCCTGATCTTCCGGCTTTCGATCGCCGGACCGATGCCGTCGGGGGGGTGGCCGGCCCCCAGCGTGCCCGTGCGCGGCTCGCCCCCGACCGCGCCGATGCCCGCTTTTTGCGGCGGCTGGCCTATCTCGTCCTCGCCGCGGCACTGGTGGTCGCGGTGTGGCGGGCCAGCGACCTCCTGATCCTGGCCTTCGGGGCGAGCCTGGGTGCGCTCGTCATCCATGCCGTCGCGGACGCCTATGCCGACCATCTCCGTCTCGCGCCCCGCCCCGCACTGGGGGCGGGCTACGCCACGGTGCTGGCGGTGATCGGCTTTCTCGGCTGGCTGTTCGGCGTCGCCTTCCGCGAACAGGTCAACCTCCTCGTCACCGCGCTGCCCGGGCTCCTCGACCAGCTCGCCGGCTGGGCGTCGCGGTCGCCGGTCGGCGCCAAGCTGGTCGACGCGGTACGCGCCGCCTATGCCGGCAGCCGGATCGCCCAGGACGTCGGCGGCCTCGTCCAGGGCGGCGGCGAGCTGCTGCTCAACTGCCTCCTGCTCCTCGTCGGCGCGCTGTTCTTCGCCGCCGATCCCAAGGTCTACGAACGCGGGTTCCTGCTCCTAGTCCCCCCAGCCAAGCGCCCGGTGTTCGAGGACGCGCTGTTCGACGTAGGCTCCACCCTGCGCCTGTGGCTGCGCTCGTCCTTGATCCTGATGACCAGCATGGGGGTGATGATCGGCATCGGCCTGTGGCTGTCGGGCGTGCCCTCGGCTGCCGCGCTCGGCCTGCTTGCCGGCTTGTCGGAGTTCATTCCCTATGTCGGTCCCACCGCCGCGATGATCCCCGCGCTGGGTCTCGCCGCGACCAAGGGCACCGCGCCGCTGATCGGCACCCTCGTCACCTATGCGGTGGTGCGGTTGATCCAGACCAACTTCGTCACGCCTTACGTCCAGCAGCGCGTGGTCTCGATCCCGCCCGCAATCACGGTGTTCGCGATCATCGGCGTGGGGGTGGTGTTCGGCGTCTTCGGGCTGTTCTTCTCGGCGGCGCTGCTCGTGGTGTTCTTCACCCTGGTGCGCAGCCTCTACCTGCGCGAGGTGCTCGGCGAGGACATCCCGCGCACCCGCCACGAACGCCTGTTCGGCCCCGACGGCCGCCGCCGGGATGGGCGGCGTGATCCGCCGGGGACGTCCGCTTAATCCGAAATTAACCTTTCGCCTTCAGATGTTCTTTGGTTAATGGATTTGCCCGGGCCCCGTCGGGGACCCGAACGGGGGACCGACACCGATGCGCGTGCTGCTGATCGAGGACGAGCCGACCACCGCCAAGGCGATCGAGCTGATGCTCAACGCCGAGGGGTTCAACGTCTACACCACCGACCTCGGCGAGGAGGGGTTGGACCTGGGCAAGCTGTACGACTACGACATCATCCTCCTCGACCTCAACCTGCCCGACATGCACGGCTACGACGTGCTGAAGAAGCTGCGGGTGGCGCGGATCGCGACGCCGGTGCTGATCCTGTCGGGCATCAACGAGATGGACAGCAAGGTCCGCTCCTTCGGCTTCGGCGCCGACGATTACGTGACCAAGCCGTTCCACCGCGAGGAACTGGTCGCCCGCATCCAGGCGGTGGTCCGCCGCTCCAAGGGCCACTCGCAGTCGGTGATCCGCACCGGCAAGCTCGCGGTCAACCTCGACGCCAAGACGGTGGAGGTCGACGGCGCCCGCGTCCACCTGACCGGCAAGGAATATGCGATGCTGGAGCTGCTCTCGCTCCGCAAGGGCACCACGCTCACCAAGGAGATGTTCCTGAACCATCTCTACGGCGGCATGGACGAGCCCGAACTGAAGATCATCGACGTGTTCATCTGCAAGCTCCGCAAGAAGCTCAGCCTCGCCTGCGACGGCGAGAACTATATCGAGACCGTCTGGGGCCGCGGCTACGTCCTGCGCGAGCCGGAAGGCGCGACTGCCGCGGTCGCCTGAACGCCCGCTCGTCTCACGCCCGAAACATGCCGGATGAGTTAATGCGGCACCCGGCTCCTGGCCGCCGAACCGGAACCCCCTCATGCTCCGCCCGCTGCTCGCTCCCGTCCTGGTCGCCGCGTCGCTGATCGCCGCCCCCGCCGCGGCGACGCCGCCCGCCGACACCGCGCGCCCAGACTCGGTGCGCATCGCGATGCCGGCCCAGCCGCCCCGCCCGGCCGCGCGGACCGCCCTGCCGCGCCGGACGCGCTATGCGCTCCAGCGGATCATGGCCCGCAACTTCGAGGCGCTCGGCCGCCGTCAGCTCGACACGCTGGTCGCCTCGGTCCTCTGACCGGTCAGTGATAGATCACCATGCTCCGCCGGAGCGCGATCTCCGCGGGCCAGCCGGCGCGATGGACGAAGCCGGCCCGCCATGACTGGCCGTCGTCCCCCGACATGCCGAACGACACCTCGGCCTGGTAGCGTGCGCCCCTGACCGGCGGCGGGCAGGAGATGATGGCGCCCCCGGCGCCGTGCACGTCGCGCCGCTTCTCCTCGTCAAGGCACGACACCCCGATACCGCCCAGCGCGTCCATCGGCAGCGTCGCCAGCGCGGCGCGCGCATCGGCGCACGCTTGCGGCTTCTCGGCGCGGCACGTCACCGCGAACGGCAGCCTCGCCCGGCCCCGCGCCGCCGCCATCGCCGCGACCAGCACGCGATAGGCGGCGACCTGCCGCGCACCGTCTTCCGGGATCGCGATGAACGCGGCGGTCTCGCACGCGGCGGGGGTGGCGCGGGTCCCCGGGGGCAGCACCGCCGCCTCGACCCAGCTCCGCGGGGCGCCCACGGTCAGCACGGTATCGGCGGGGGCCTCGTTGGCCGCCTGCGCCGCCGCGGCCTCGACCGAATGCGCCTGCCGCTCGCACAGGTCGGCACCCGCGACCCGCGCGCGCTCGCGGAAGCCGATCCACCACACCTGTCCCGGCAGCCACTGCCGCCGCACCGTCCCCTCGACCACCCGCGCCGCCACCTCGGGCGGCAGCACCCGCGCCGCCAGCTTCAGCGCCGCGCCTCGATCCTGCCGGGCGTCCACCTCGCCCAGGGTCAGCGTCGGGGCGGTGGCCTGTGCGGCGGCCAGGACCAGGGCGATCGCGATCATCTCACTTCCTTTGCCAGACCTTGACGCCGCCGACCCACGTCTCCTCCACCCGCGTCGCGCGCAGGTCGGCGGGGCTGGCGAGCAGCGGGTCGCGATCGACGATCACGAAGTCGGCGAACTGCCCCGGCGCCAGCCGCCCGAACTGCTTTTCGGCGAAGCCCGCATAGGCGCCCCCCTGCGTGAACGCCTTCCACGCCTCCTCGCGCGTCACCCGCTCCTGCGGCTGCCAGCCGCCCGACGGCTGGCCGTCCTCGCCCTGGCGGGTGAACGCCGCCGCCCAGCCGGCGAACGGATCGGGCCGCTCGACGGGGAAGTCGGACCCGAAGGCGAGCGTGGCGCCCGTGCCCTCCACCGACCGCCACGCATAGGCGCCCGCCAGCCGCGCCGGGCCCAGCCGCGCCTCCGCCATCTCGCGGTCGCTGGTCTCGTGGGTCGGCTGCATCGACGCCACGGTGCCGTTGCGGGCGAAGCGCGCGACGTCCTTCTCCGTCAGGATCTGCGCGTGCTCGACCCGCCAGCGGCGATCCCCCTTGTAGGTAGCCGACAACTCGTCGATCGCGTCCAGCACCTGGTCGTTGGCGCGGTCGCCGATCGCGTGCACCGCCACCTGGTACCCGTCCATCGCCGCCCGGCTCATCAGGTTCTGAAGCTGCGCGTCGGTGTGGAACCCCAGGCCGCGCTGCCCCGGCGCGTCGGCATAGGGATCGATCAGCCACGCCCCCCGCGATCCCAGCGCCCCGTCGGCGTAAAGCTTGACCCCGACCAGCTTCAGGCGGCCGTCGTACAGCCAGGGCGACGGTCCCACCCCCCCGATCCGGGTCGTCTCGTCCACGCCGTTGCCGTACACCATCAGCCGCACCCGCAGACCGCCGACGTCGCCCATCCGCCGATAGGTCATCCACCCGTCCAGGTTGACCGCCATGTCGCCGACCGCGGTGATCCCCTGTTCCAGCAGCATGTCCTGCGCCTTCAGGAACGCGGCGACCATGTCCTTGGCGCTCGGCTGCGGCACCGCCCGGCCGACCAGCGGCATCGCGTTGTCGACGAACACGCCCGACGGCTGCGCGCCCGCCTTCTCGATCCGCCCGCCCGCCGGCTGGGGGGTGGCGGCGGTCACCCCCGCCTCGCGCATCGCAGCGGTGGAGGCCCAGCCGGCATGCCCGTCGGCGCGCACCAGCCATGCCGGCCGGCGGCCCGTCGCCGCGTCGAGCTCGGCGGCGGTGGGGAAGCGCCCCAGCTTCCACCGTTCCTGGTTCCAGCCGCGGCCGATGATCCACGGCCGGTCGGGGTTGGCGGCGGCATAGGCCCTGATCCTCGCCTGCGCCTCGGCGAGCGAGTTGGTGTCGGACAGGTCCAGCGTCAGCGCGCCGAGCCCGAGGCCCATGACGTGTCCGTGCGCGTCGACGAAGCCGGGGATCGCCACCCGGCCCTTCATGTCCGCCCGCCAGTCATAGCGCGGCAAGGGCGCGGGTTGCGGCCCACGGTCGCGCTTGCGGCGGCCGGATGGTGCGGGCGGCACGGGCTCGGGCTCGCCGACCGGGACCAGCCGCACGACGCGGCCGTCCCGGCCGACGACCACCGCGCGAAAGCGGACCACCCGGCCGTCGGCGTCGAGCGTCATGCCGTTCAGATTGTCGACGATCCCGTCCGCCAGCGCGGGCACGGGCAGGAACAGGGCGAGCGCGGCGAGCGCGGCGGGGCCGATCTTCATGGGCCCGGACCTAGGCGCAGTTTCCCTCGGACGCCACTCTGGTCTAACGCCGCCGCCATGACCGAAGCCCTGCCCGTCACGATCGAAGACGTCCGCGCTGCTCACGACCGCATCCGCGACGCCGTGGTCCGCACCCCGACGCTGGTCAGCCGCACCCTCTCCGCCATGGTCGGGGCGGAGGTGTTCCTGAAGTTCGAGAATCTCCAGTTCACCGCCGCCTACAAGGAACGCGGCGCGCTCAACACGCTCCTCCAGCTGTCGGACGAGGCACGGTCCAAGGGCGTGATCGCGGCGTCGGCGGGCAACCATGCGCAGGGGCTGGCCTACCATGCCAACCGGCTCGGCATCCCGTCGACCATCGTGATGCCCACCAACACGCCCACGGTGAAGGTCGTCCAGACCGAGGGGCACGGCGCCGTCGTGGTGCTGGAAGGCGACACGTTCGACGCCGCCTACGCCCATGCCCGGGTGCTGGAGGCGGCGCGCGGCTACACCTTCGTCCATCCCTTCGACGACCCGCGGGTGATCGCGGGCGCGGGCACGCTCGCGATCGAGATGTTCGAGGACGTGCCCGACCTCGACATGCTGGTCACCCCGATCGGCGGCGGCGGGCTGATCTCGGGAATGGCGACGGTGGCGCGCGCGCAGCCGCACCGCGTCGAGGTGGTCGGGGTGGAGGCGGAGCTGTTCCCCTCCATGTACAACCGGGTCCGCGGCACCCGCCTGCCGTGCGCGGGGGACACGCTGGCGGAAGGGATCGCGGTCAAGGAACCCGGCGGCATCACCTCGGCTATGGTGGCGCGCCTCGTCGACGACATCGTGCTGGTCGGCGAACGCAGCCTGGAGGAGGCGGTCAGCCTGCTGCTCCAGATCGAGAAGACGGTGGTGGAGGGGGCCGGCGCCGCCGGGCTCGCCGCGCTGCTCGCCCATCCGGGCCGGTTCGCGGGCCGCAAGGTCGGGGTGGTGCTGTGCGGCGGCAACATCGACACGCGGCTGCTCGCAAACGTGCTGCTGCGCGACCTCGCCCGCTCGGGCCGCCTCGCGCGCCTTCGCATCCGGCTCCAGGACCAGCCGGGCGCGCTCTACAACGTCGCGCGCATCTTCGACCAGGAACGCATCAACATCATCGAAGTCTACCACCAGCGCGTGTTCACGACGCTGCCCGCCAAGGGCCTCGTCACCGACATCGAGTGCGAGGCGCGCGACGCCGCCCACCTCGCCCGTCTGGTCGCGGCGCTGCGCACGGCGGGGTACGAGACCACGCAGGTCGAACTCGCCTGACAAAGAAGAGCCACGCCGCATCAGAGCGGTTTCCGACCGATCTGCACCACGTCCGTCCGGACTGAGCGTAGTCGAAGCCCGACCGCCACGGTCGATGCTTCGACTACGCTCGGCACGAGCGGTTCCCATCGATCGGAAACCGCTCTGGCCGCGGCGCCCCACCCGGCGGCGGTCGACGCCGCCCTCGTCCTTGACGATCACGCAGCAGCGGCGATCGGCGCCCACCAAGACGCCGCGCACCGGCTCGCCGTTGATGGCGTTCGCACGCGCCCGCCCTTCATTTACCCTCTTTGATGGTAAAGCCGCTTTTCAGCGACCGGCTTCGGATTCATAAGGGCGCCTCGCCACGTCTCGTCCGCCATCGGGGAACCACAAGCCGGTGACCGCGCCTTTCCGTTTTCCGCGCTTCTTCGTCACCAGCCCGTCCCCCTGTCCCTATCTTCCGGGGCGGCAGGAGCGGAAGGTGTTCACCGAGCTGACCGGCCCCCACGCGGCCGAGCTGAACGATGCGCTCGGCCGCATCGGCTTTCGTCGCAGCCAGGGCGTCGCCTATCGGCCGAGCTGCGCGGGCTGCACGTCGTGCGTGTCGGTGCGCGTCGTCACGCACGAATTCCGCCCGAACGCCAGCCAGCGCAAGCTCCTGAAGCGGCACGGCGACCTGGAGGTCACCGCCTGCCGCGCCTGGGCGACCGCCGAACAGTTCCGGCTCCTGCGCCGCTACCTCGCGGCGCGTCATCCCGGCGGCGGCATGGCGGGGATGGACGAGGACGATTACGCCGACATGGTCGAGCATTCGCCCGTCAACTCGCTCGTGATCGAATATCGCGAACCCGCCCGCCACGGTCGCCAGGGCCGGCTGGTCGCCGCCTGCCTGACCGACCGGCAGGCCGACGGATTGTCGATGATCTACAGCTTCTTCGCCGCCGACGACCCCGATCGGCCCGGCCTCGGCAATTTCGTCATCATGGACCACATCCTGCGCGCGCGCGACGCGGGGCTGCCCTACGTCTATCTGGGCTATTGGGTGAAGGGGTCGGCGCGGATGGCCTACAAGATCCGCTACCGCCCGATCGAGGTGCTCGGCCCCGCCGGGTGGCGCACGATGGCGGAGGACGAGTTCGAACCGATCGGCCGCCCGGCGCCGCTGCCGGGCGAGATGGTCTAGCGCCGATCGACCCGCGGGCGACGGGACCGGGCCCGGCCGACACCCCTACCCGCGATGCGCTCGTCGGCCCGGGGCCCCGGACCCACCATCGTCCTGGGCGCGACGATCGGGCGATCAGGGGCGCATGGACACATGCCGACCGACTGTCGATCCGGCCCGGCCGCCGGCATCAGCCTTCCCGCACCACCGACACGTCGACGTCGAGCGCCTCCTCGCCGAGCCCCAGCCGCGACCCCGCGACCGGCGACGCGCCCGCCGCATCGAGCGCGGCGGCGACGCGGACGTGGCTCTCCTCGGGGCTCAGCCCCGTCCAGGGGTCGAACGCCACCCAGCCGAGATCGGCGACATGCGCCTCCGCCCAGCCGTGCGGGCTCGGCCGGTGGTCGCCCGCGGCGAGCGCGTAGCCGGTGACGTAGCGCGCCGGGTGACCGGCCGACCGGGCGCCCGCCAGGAACATCTGGGCGAGGTCGCGCGCGGTCGCCGCCTCCCCCGCGAACGCCGCCGCCGCGGTGCGGCCGGGTTCGGGCTGGGAACGGTCCCGGCGGAACCGCGCGTGGAGGTCGCGGTTCAGCCGGTGCAGCGTCGCCAGCACGTCCGCCCCCGCCAGCTCCGCGGCCCAGGCCGCGATCGCGGCGTCGGCCGCAGTGGTAGGGGTCGTGCGCAGGTACAGGGCCGGCGGCAGCGGCTCGTGGGCACCGTGGAGCACCCCGCCGGAATGGCTCAACACCACCTCGCCCGCGACGGTGACGGTGATCGCCTCCACCGGTCCGTCCAGGTAGAGCATGGTGGTACGGTTGCCGAAGCCGTCCCGTCCGTCGCGCATCCTGGCGTCGCGGTCGACCTCGATCCGCCACCACGCCACCGTCTGGTCGTGGGTGTTCTCGGGCGTCAGCCGGAGCATCTGCACCAGCCGCTCCTGCGGCTGCGAGAAGCGGTAGGTGGTGCGATGCTCGATAGACAGCCTCATGAGCGCGTTCCTCCGTGACCGCGGCCGATTCCCGCCGCCCGCTCCGAAAGGGAGCGGGGTCGGATCCGCGAGCGACACCCCGCGCCCCCTCGCTCGACCCGGACGGAAAGGCGCGCCGCCGTTCTCACCATCGCCTCAGACGAACGCGAACTGCCGCCCGATCGCGGCATGGAGCTGCGCGTTCTCCGATATGGCCGCCTGGAGATACTGGTGCAGCCCGGCGACGATCACCTCGTGGGTCCGGGTGCGGGCGAGGCGGTTGGCGCGCACCCGCGCCATCCGGTCGGCCTCGCCGTGACGGCCGTCGTGGCGCGCGAGCAGCCGCAGCATCTCCACCGCCTCCTCCGCCGCCGCCGCCAGGCTGCGCGGCATCTCGGTCCGCGCCAGCAGCAGGTCGATGACGTTGCCGGGCACCAGCCCGTCCGAATAGAGCCAGCGATAGGCGGTCACCGCCGACACGGTCTGGAGGATGGTGGTCCACTGGTCGCGGTCGACCACCCCGCCGACCGGCTCGCCCGCCGGCAGCAGCAGGTGGTACTTGACGTCCAGCAGCCGCGCGGTGTTGTCCGCGCGCTCCACCGCCTGTCCCAGGCGGATGAACCACACCGTCTGGTTGCGCAGCATCCGGTGGACGGCGCCCTCGAACCCGCGCGTCTCGGTCTTGACCGCCTCGACCAGCGCGAACAGCGCCGCCGGATCGTTGCCGTCGCCGTCGCGCCCCGCCAGCCCCAGCCACGCCCGGTTGATCGCCGCCCACGCGTCGCGGGAAAGCGCGGTGCGGGTCGCCCGCGCGTTGAGCCGGGCCATCTCCAGGCAGCGCGAGATCGAGCCCGGGTTGGCGGCGTCCACGGTCAGGAAGCGCGCCACCGCGCCGCGGGCCACCGCGTCTCCCCGCGCCCGGAACGCCGCCTCGGCGTCGGTCACCGCCAGCGCCGATTCCCACGCCGCGCGGCCTGCCGGCCGTCCCGACAGCGTGTCGAGCCGCATGGTCGCCTCGACCAGCCGCGCGACGAAGTCCGCCCGCTCGAAATAGCGGCCGAGCCAGTATAGCGACGCGGCGGTCCGCGACAGCATCAGCCCCGCCCCCCCTCTTGCGCCGGACCCTGGCTCTGGCTCTGGCTTTGACCCTGGCTCCTGTCACCCGGCGATCGCGACTGCGACGGCGCCTCGGCATCGTCCAGCAGCACGAAGCTGTCCTTGGTGCCGCCGCCCTGGCTGGAATTGACCACCAGCGACCCTTCCCGCAACGCCACGCGGGTCAGCCCGCCCGGCACCACCTGCACCCCCTTGGCCCCGGTCAGCACGAACGGGCGGAAGTCGACGTGCCGCGGCCCGACGCCGCCGCCCTGCCCTTGCCCGCTGTCGCCGGCCTGAAGCGTCGGCACCGTGGACAGCGCCAGGGTCGGCTGCGCGATGTAGCGGTGCGGCTCGGCGATCAGCGCCGTGCGGAACGTCTCGATCTCGTCGCGGGTCGCGGTGGGGCCGACCAGCATCCCGTATCCCCCCGACCCGTCGACCAGCTTGACCACCAGCTCGTCCAGGTGCGCGAGGACGTGGGACAACGCCTGCGGCTCGCGGCAACGCCAGGTCTCGACGTTGGGCAGCGTCGCCTCGCCCCCGGAATAATAGCGCACGATCTCGGGCATGTAGCTGTAGATCGCCTTGTCGTCGGCGATGCCGTTGCCCGGTGCGTTGATGATCGCGACGTTGCCGGCGGCGTAGGCGGCGATCAGCCCCGGCACGCCCAGCATCGAATCGGGCCGGAACACCAGCGGGTCCAGATAGTCGTCGTCGACCCGGCGGTAGATCACGTCCACCCGCACCGGCCCCGCGACCGTCCGCATCCACACCACGTCGTCGTCGACGAACAGGTCGGCCGCCTCGACCAGCTGGATGCCCATCGAATCGGCCAGGAAGCTGTGCTCGTAATAGGCGGAATTGTAGTGACCCGGGGTCAGCACCACGCACACCGGGTCGCCGCGCGACGCCCGCGGCGCCACCGACTTCATGGTCTGGAGCAGCAGGTCCGGATAGCTGTCGACCGCCGCGACGCGGAAGTCGCGGAACAGTTCGGGACACAGCCTCAGCATCGCCTCCCGGTTCTCCAGCATGTAGCTGACCCCCGACGGCGTGCGGGCATTGTCCTCCAGTACCCAGAACTGGTCCGGCCCGGTGCGGACCAGGTCGATCCCGCAGATGTGCGCCCACACCCCGTGCGGCGGACGCAGGCCCGCGATCTCCGGTCGGAACTGCGGATTGCCCAGGATCAGGTCGGCGGGCAGCACCCCGTCGGCGAGGATGCGCCGCTCGCCGTAGACGTCGTCCAGGAAGGCGTTGATCGCCTCCACCCGCTGGACCAGCCCCGCGGACAACCGTGCCCACTCGCTCGCCAGGAACACGCGCGGCACGATGTCGAACGGGATGATCCGCTCGGCCGCTGCTTCGTCGCCATAGACCGCGAAGGTGATGCCGAGCTGCCGGAACGTCGCCTCCGCCGCCTGCTGGCGGGCGCGCAGCTCATCGGGCGGCGTCCGCTCCAGCCACCGCGCCAGCGCCGCCATCTCGGGCCGCGGCGGCGCATGGTCGGCGGTGCCCATGATCTCGTCGAACGCGGCTCGTTTCCCCATCGGAACGATAAAAGCGTGGCCCCTCCGACTGGTTCCGTGCGGCGGCCGGCGGCGCATGTCCGCCGCCGGTGGCCAGCGGACGTTCGCCCGGCCGGCGATCCATCGGCATCCCAAGCCTTCCGAGCGGTCAAAGGCCGCGGCAACGCCGGCACGCCCGCGGGTGCGGCGGGCGGGCTCCACGTTCTACCGTCTGTTGCCGCGGAAAGTCGGTCTCGACCCTGTCGAGAACCTTGCCCTTTTCCGACTACGTTTGTAGTCATCGCTCCATCAGGAGTGGTTGCAGATGGTCAATATGCGCATCGGAGCACTAATGTGGATAGCGACCACAGCCCTTTGCGGGCTGTCGACCGCCCCGGCAGCGGGGGCCACCTCGCCCTGCAGCACCATTGGGGTCGACGTGGCGCCATCACTGGTCGGATCGCATGACGGACGCCTGCTCGTGTTCGTCGAGGCCGATGGGCCGGGCGGGGCCGCGCCCAAGGTCGATACATCCGCTTTTGCTCCCACCCGGGCATTCGTCGCCGCCCGCGAGATGGCCGGGTGGAAATCGGGTGAGAAGGCCCGCGTCGACCTGCAAAGCGGCGCCTACCCCGCCGCGTTCTCGACCTTGCCCGCCGGGCGCTACCGTTTTCAGGCGGTTCTCGATCGCAACCACAATTACAACTACCGTGGCCGCGGCGAAGGCGATCTCGTCTCGCCGATCGTGACGGCCGACCTGCCTGGGCCTTGCCCCGATATCACGCTCGGCACGGAGGTGCAGGCGAAGACGCCGGAGCAGCTGTTGGCGCAACTGCCGCCGGACCTGCGCGAACGCCTGCGCACCGGCCTTGCGGCCGTTCAAAGGGTAGACTTCGTCAGCCCGGCCTTGACCGCCTTCTGGGGGCGGCCGGTGAGCGTGCGTGGGTATGTCGCCCTGCCGCCCGGCTATGGCCGCGACGGCGCCACCTACCCAACGGTGTTCAAGACGGGCGGGTTCGGCAGCACGATGACCAGTGCCGGCGGCGATGCCGCCTTCGCGCACGCCGGCATGGCCGAGGGCCGGCTTCCGCCGATGATCTGGGTGGTGCTGGACGAAAGCAGCGCCACGGGAACCCACGAGTTCGCGGACTCCGCCAACAATGGCCCATGGGGAACGGCGCTGACCTCCGAGTTCCTGCCGTGGCTCGAAGGGCGATACCGGATGGATGCGCGGCCGGGCTCGCGCTTCCTGACCGGCCACTCGTCGGGCGGCTGGGCCGGGTTGTGGCTGCAGACCCGCTACCCGGCCGTCTTCGGCGGGGTGTGGGCGACCTCGCCCGACCCGGGCGACTTCCACGACTTCGCCGGCGTCGATATCTACGCGCCCGGCGCGAACCTGTACCGGCGGGAGGGCACGCCGGTCCCGGCGGTACGCGAGCAAGGCAAGGTCGTCGCCACCAACGAGCAGGCCGCACGGCTGGAGGCGGTCCTAGGCAGTTACGGCGGCCAGTTCGCGTCGTTCGAGTGGGTGTTCTCGCCGCGCGGCGAGGACGGGCGTCCGATGCCGCTGTTCGACCGCACCACCGGTGCCGTCGACCCGACGGTGGCGGCGTACTGGCGCGCCAATTACGACATGTCCGATCGGCTGGCACGCGACTGGACGACGCTGCGCAACGATCTCGACGGCAAGATCCACGTCGTGGTCGGCACCGCCGACACCTTCTATCTCGACGGACCGGCCCGCCGCCTGCAGGCCGCGCTCGACCGGGCAGGCGCACGATCCAGCTTCACTTACCTCCCCGGTCGTGGGCACTTCGATCTCTACGCAAGGGGCAGCGATAGCGACGCGCTCACCGCCGACATCGCGTGGGCGATGTACGCCGTCGCGCGTCCCGGGGCGGCGAGAACGCCGGTGAAGCGATGACGCGGGCACCCGCGCGGCCCTGCGCGTGAGGACGGTCGCACGCGGCTTCGGACAGCCGCATCGTCCCCGCGCAGGCGCGACGCCGCGCCCGTGTCGCCGACGGCGGCGGGGCCGGTCTCCGTCGCGGACATCCCCGATCGGGCGGAAGCGGACGCTGTCCTACACGCCGCGGCCATGACATGGTCGCGGCGATTCGCTCTTTGTCATGGTCGATACGCGCTCCCGTACCCGCCGGCTCGCTCGTCGCGTGCCGATGCAGGCGTGCCGCGGCCGTGAACGTCGGCGTCATCATGCCCCGGACGGAAACGATCGGCGACCACGACTACACGTTCGGGGGTCAATCGGGTCAACCTGATCACCGTCGCGCCCGTCACCGCCACGCCGATCCGCATCGCGCCGTCGCCTATCGCGCCCGCCCCGCGGCCAGGTCGGTGAGGATGCCCGGGGTCAGCACCTGCGGCAGGACCCTCGCCTCGCCGCCCGGCGCGTACCACAGGTACAGCGGCACCCCGGCGCGGTTGTGCGCCTCGATGAAGCGGCCCAGCGCCGGGTCGCCGTCGGTCCAGTCGCCGACCAGCACCGCGACCTTGCCCTTCGCCAGCGCGTCGCGCGCGGCGTCGGTCTCGATCGCCGCCTTCTCGTTGACCTTGCAGGTCAGGCACCAGTCGGCGGTGAAGTAGGCGAATACCGGCCGCCCTTGGGCGCGCAGCGCCGCCAGCCGCGCTTCGGTGAACGGCTCGGCCCCGCCCGCGACGGCCCCGTCCGCGACCACCGCGGCCCGCCCGGTCGGCAGCAGCACCACGCCCCCGGCGACCGCCGCGACCAGCAGCGCCGCCGCTCCCGCGCCGAACCCCAGTCCGCGCCGCTGCCGCCCGCCCGCGACCCACAGCGCCAGCCCCACCGCGAGCACCACCGCGAGCGCGAGGCTCAGCCCGTCCGCCCCCGTTCCGCGGCCCAGCACCCAGCCGAGCGCCAAGGCGGTCAGCCACATCGGCACCGACAGCACCCGCCGGAACGTCTCCATCCACCCGCCCGGTCTGGGCAGCCGCCGCCGCAACGCGGGCACGAACCCGATCAGGAGGAACGGCAGCGCCAGCCCCAGTCCCAGTCCCGCGAACACCGACAGCGCCGCCGCCGCCGGCAGCACCAGTGCCGCGCCCAGCGCCGCGCCCATGAACGGCCCCGTACACGGCGTCGCGACGAACGCCGCCAGCGCGCCGGTCGCGAACGCCCCGCCGGTCCCGCTGCGACCGGCGAAGCGGGGCATGGGCACCTCGAACAGCCCAGCCAGGTTCAGCGCGATCGCCACCGACAGCAGCATCAGGATCAGGATCATGCGCGGGTCTTGGAGCTGGAAGGCCCACCCAACGGCGCTGCCGCCCGCCCGCAAGGCCAGGATCGCCGCGCCCAGCGCCACGCACGCCCCGACCACCCCGGCGGTATAGGCCAGCGCCTCGGCCCGCGCGGTGCGCTGGTCGGCGCCGCTCCGCGCGAGGCTCAGCGCCTTGAGGCTCAGGATCGGGAAGACGCAGGGCATGATGTTCAGGATCGCCCCGCCCGCCAGCGCGCCCAGGAAGGCGATCAGCGCCGTCGCCCACCAACCCGTCGCAACGCCGGCACGGGCCGCGGCGACGGTGCCGGGCATCGCGGCGACCGCGAACCCCTGTCCGCCGCCGGTCGCCAGCACGCCCTCGATCCGCCCGCCCGGCGGGGTCGCGGCGGCGGCGGTCTCGATCACCAGCCGGTCGCCGTCGCGCGAAACGCTCTGGGCCGCGGCCTGGTCGATCGTGCCCGCGGCGAGCGGATAGAACCAGGCATCGCCGACCGCGGCGTCGGCGGGGAACGGCACCGCGAGCCGCATCCGCTTGCCCTCCACCTGATAGGTCGCCGCCGATCCCAGTTCCCGCGGCAGCGCCCGCCGCCACCAGTCGAACCGCGCCCGCGCACCGGCCGCGACCGCGCCGTCGCCGATCGTCAGGGTAGTCGCCAGCTCCTGGCTTTCGGGCACGCAGATCTCCCGCGTGCAGACGAGGTAGTCGAGCTTGACCTTGATCGGCAGCGCCGTGCCCGCCGCCGGCCCCGCCGGCAGCTTCACGTCTACGAGCAGCGCGAACGGCCGCTCGTAGACGTAGTTCATCAGCCCCGCGACCAGCAGCCGCTCGGGGACCGGATAGCGCAGTGGCCCCGCGCTCGCCCCGGCCGGCAGCCTCCAAGCGGCGGCGGTCTCGATGCCCGCGTCCCCTGGGTTCTTCCAATATCCGTGCCAGCCCTTCTGCGGCACCGCCTCGATCGCCAGCGCCACCGTTGATCCGGGTGCCGGGCGGCCGCTCTCCGCCACCAGCCGCATGGCGACGTGCCGCTGCCCCGTGCCGGCCCCGGCGGCAGGCTCCTCGCCCGCCGGTCGCGGCGTGTCGGTGATCCGGGCCGCCTTCGAACCATCGACCACCGACCGCGCCGGCACCGCCGTCAGCAACGCCAGCACCACCGTCATCAGCATGTACGCGAAATGGCGCATGGCTCTCCTTGCCCGACCGATCGGCCGGCTCCATACCCCCGGCGCGCCCGTTCCCCAAGGACCGACCATGAAGCGTTTGATCCCGTTGATCCTCTCCACCCTCGCGGTTCCCGCCGCCGCGCAGACCCAGGCCACGCCCGTCGCCCCCGCATCGCCCCGCCCGGCGCCCAGGCTGGTCGTCGCCATTTCCGTAGACCAGTTCTCCGCCGACCTCTTCGCCCAGTACCGCAACCGCTACACCGACGGGCTCGCCCGGCTGCTCGGCGGGGCGGTGTTCCCGTCGGGCTACCAGAGCCACGCCGCGACCGAGACCTGTCCCGGCCACTCGACCATTCTCACCGGCAACCGCCCGGCCAATACCGGGATCATCGCCAACAACTGGATCGACCAGCGCGCCGGCCGCCCCGACAAGGTGGTGTATTGCTCGGAGGACGAGCGCGTCGCCGGCTCAACCCACGACAGCTACACCGTGTCCGACATCCACCTGAAGGTGCCGACCTTGGGCGAGCGGATGAAGGCCGCCGACCCGCGCAGCCGGGTCGTCTCTGTCGCGGGCAAGGACCGCGCGGCGGTGATGATGGGCGGGCACAAGGCGGACGAACTCTGGTGGTGGGACGGCAAGACCTACGTCTCCTACGCCGGCCGCGCGGTGCCGCCGGTGGTGCAGCGGACCCGCGACGCGGTGGCGGCGCTGGTCGCGCGCCCGCAGGCGGCGCTGCCGCTGCCCGGCTGGTGCAGGGGCCTCGACCGGCCGATCAACGTGGGGGGCTACACCGTAGGCCAGGGCCGCTTCGCGCGCGACGCGGACGACCTGCGCGGCTTCCGGGCCTCCCCGGCCGCGGACGCGGCCGTGCTGGCGATGGCGGCCGGCCTCATCCAGGACATGAGGCTCGGCGCGGGTCTCGCCACCGACCTCATCGCCATCGGCCTGTCGGCGACCGATTACGTCGGCCATTCCTTCGGCACGCAGGGCACCGAGATGTGCATCCAGCAGGCCGAGCTCGACCGGGCGATCGGCGGCTTCCTCGACGTGCTCGATGCGAGCGGGGTCGACTATCAGCTCGTCCTCACCGCCGACCACGGCGCCCACGACATGACCGAGCGACAGGTCGAGCGCGCGATGCCGATGGAGACCCACATCGACCCGCAGGCGAACGCCAAGCGGGTCGGTGCCGCGATCGGCCGTGATCTCGGGATCGCCGGCCCGGTGCTGCTCGGGTCGGAGGGGGACATCTACCTCGACCGCGCGCTGACCGCGGCGCAGCGCAGCCGCGTCCTGGCCGAGGCGGTGCGCCGCTACGCCGCCCTGCCCCAGGTCGCCGCCGCCTACACCGCCGCGCAGGTTGCCGCGACGCCGATGCCGACGTCGCCGCCGGAGACCTGGACCCTCCTCGAACGCGCCCGCGCCAGCTACGACGCCGAACGCTCGGGCGACCTCCTCGTCCTGCTCAAGCCGCGCGTGACGACGATCGAGCGGCCCGGCCCCGGCTATGTCGAGACCCACGGCAGCCCCTGGGACTATGACCGCCGGGTGCCGATCCTCTTCTGGCGCAAGGGGCGGACCGGGTTCGAGCAGCCCTTGTCGGTGGAGACGGTCGACATCGTGCCGACGCTGGGCGCGGTGCTGGGGCTGCGGACGCCGGGCGTCGACGGCCGCTGCCTCGACCTCGATCCCGGCCCGGCGGACACCTGCAAGTTCTGAGGTCGCGAGCCCGGGACCGTTGGTCGGCCCGGGCTCCTGGCGTCAGCCGAGCCAGGCCGGGCGGCGCTGGAAACCGACATGGTAGACGATCAACTGTCGGGTCAGCTGCTCGCCGCCGATCGTCTCGGTCGCGACCTCCTTCTCCACCGCAAGGATGCGTCCGCGTGGGCGCTCCGCCAGGCAGCGGTTGAGCAGCGCGGCCGCCGCATCGCCGTCCCCGTCCGGCGCTGAAGGACCCGCTCCCGCGCCGCCGATGCGGACCCGGTGAACATAGGTAATGTCGGCGAGATCGGTCATGTCACGCTCCTGCCCGCACCGCACGGCCTGCTCCGGCCGCACGCTCTCGGCGGGGTTACCTCCGCTACCCCGCGAACGTGCACAATCCGTTGCGCTGCCGCGCGGTGCCGGCGTTCACCGGTCCTCGTACGGCCGCACCCCCGCCCCCAGCGTGTTCGCGCCGATCGCCAGCCGTTCGCGGCTGCCGTTGGCGACGAACGCCGGGCTCTTGGTCTGACCGGGCGCGAGCCGCGCCTCATTGCCTTCGATCCTCAGGCCGCCCGACCGATACTTGCGGGCCTCCGCCGCCACCGCGATGAACGCGCCCCAATTCTCCTTGGCCTTGCCCTGGACGAAGGTGTTGCCGGTGATAGCGCCGGTCGACCCCTCGGGCAGGTCGATCGCGTAGTTGGTGCGCGTCCCCTGGCTGTCGTCGAAGCTGTTGCCCTCGATCTGGACCCGCGGCGCCCGCACCTTGACATAATGTCCACCCCGCCCCCGCTCGAACCGCGAGTTGGTGACCGTTATGAACCCGCTCGCGCCGAGGTAGATCGAATGCGCGCAGTCCGGCGTCTCGTCGCACTGGCCCAGCCCCGAGAAGGTCGAGCGGTCGATCACCACCCGCCCGTTCGGCTGATACTCGCGGCTGTCGCCCAATATGCCTTCCTGGCTGTCGAGGAACATCGAATTGGTGACCGCGAGGTCGCCGATCTCGTGGCGGATGCCCGAACCGTTGCCGTCGCCGACCCGCATGTTGCGGAACACGATGCCGTCGACGGTCGCGCCCTTGCCGCGCAGCACCAGCGCCGCCTTGCCCTCGCAGGCCACCCCGTCGAAGATCGCGGTGCCCGGCTGCGCGGCGCGATAGGTCACTCGGTCCGACGTCTGCACCGCGCACTCGCGGTACACGCCCGGCGCGATCGTCACGGTGATGTCGCGTCCCATGTTGGCGCCGAGCGCGTCCTCCAGCGTCCGGTAGCCGCGCCCGTCGACGACGAACGACCCGCCGCCTTGCGCGGCGGCGGGAGCGGCTAGGATCAGGGCGAGGGACAGGGTGGCGCGCATGACGGTTGGGTCCTTTCCCCCGACGCATCGGCCAACGTCGTGGCGGGCGGAAGACGGGATCAACGTTAAGCCGCCCCCGCTCGCCGTGGACCGCTCAACGCCGAGGGCATCTGTGCCGCGGCGGGACGATCCGCCGTTCCGCACGCGTCCAGCCCCGCACCGAAACGGATCAACCCGCCGTTGCGGCCAAGCCGACGCCCCGTCAGCCTCCCCTTGCCGCGAATCACGCGGGCTGTCGTCAGGAGAGAAGAATGGCCGGCAATCCCTTCCTGCCCGTCGCCACCGCATCGGTGAGCTGGGTCGATCCCCAGGGCCTGCACATCCACGTCTTCACCACCGACGGCTTCACCGTCACCGAGCGGGCGATGGTTCCCGGCCAGTCGGGGTGGATCAACGGCACACTGCCCGCCACCGCCGAGGCGAACGACATCTCGGCGGCGTGCTGGGTCGATTCCGACGGCGGTCACATCCGGCTCTATTGCACCGCCGGCGACGCGACGACCGAATGGTGCCTCGATGGCGAGGGATCGGCCTGGTACCGCGGCAGCTACACCCTGTCCTGACCGCCGCGGCGGCAAGACCTCAGTCGAGGTTGGGCCGCAGCCACCGGGTCGCCTGATCGACCGACACCCCGCGCCGGGTGGCGTAGTCGGCGACCTGGTCCTCGCCGATCCGAGCGACGCCGAAATACTCCGCTTGGGCGTGGCCGAAATAGAAGCCCGAGACCGCCGCGGTCGGCAGCATGGCGAAGCTGTCGGTCAGGGTGATCCCCGTCCGCCCCTCGACGCCCAGCATGTCGAACAGCTGGCGCTTCAGGCTGTGCTCGGGGCATGCCGGATAGCCGGGGGCGGGACGGATGCCGCGATATTGTTCGCGGATCAGCGCCTCGTTTGTCAGCTGCTCGCCCGCCGCATAGCCCCACAGGTCGGTGCGGACATGCTGGTGCAGCCGCTCGGCGAACGCTTCGGCCAGCCGGTCGGCCAGGGCCTTCAGCAGGATGTCGTTGTAATCGTCCACGTCCGCCCTGAACCGGGCGAGATGCGGCTCGATGCCGTGGATCGCCACCGCGAACCCGCCCATCCAGTCGCCCGCCGGGTCGACGAAATCGGCCAGACACATGTTCGCGCGCCCCTCCCGCTTGGCGATCTGCTGGCGCAGGAACGGCAGGCGGACGGTGCGGTCGTGGCCGCGGTCGAGGTCGGGGATGTGGAACCCCTCCGGAATCGCGGCGCCGTCGGGGCTCCTGTGGTGCTCGTGATGCTCCAGAGTCACCATCACGTCGTCGCCCGACCGATGGCACGGCCACAGCCCGGCGACGCCCCTCGCGGTCAGCCACTTCTCCGCGACGATCCGGTCCAGCATCGCGGTCGCGTCGGCGTAGAGGCTGGTCGCGCTCTCCCCCACCACCTCGTCGGTCAGGATCGCGGGGAAGTTGCCCGCCAGCTCCCACGCGCGGAAGAACGGCGTCCAGTCGATGTACCCGCGCAGGTCGTTCAGGTCCCAGTCGTCGAAGACGTGGATGCCCGGTTTGGCGACCGGCGGCGCCTTCAACGCCATGTCGGCGGCCAACCCCCGCGCGCGTGCCTCGGCGATCGGAAGGAGGTCGTTCTGCCCCTTGCCCGCGCGTGCGTCGCGGACCTTCTGGTAATCGGCGGCGACCCCGGCGACATAGGGGTCGCGCTGGGTATCGGACACCAGCGTGGTTGCGACCCCGACCGCGCGGCTGGCGTCGAGGACGTGGACCACCGGCCCCTCGTACGCGGGCGAAATGCGCAGCGCGGTGTGGACCTTGGACGTGGTCGCCCCGCCGATCAGCAGCGGCATGGTCATGCCAGCCCGCTGCATCTCCTCGCCCACCGTCACCATCTCGTCGAGCGAGGGGGTGATAAGGCCGGACAGCCCGATCATGTCGGCGTCGTTCTCGTTGGCGGCCTCCAGGATCTTGGCCCAGGGGACCATGACGCCCAGGTCGATCACCTCGAACCCGTTGCACTGGAGCACGACCCCGACGATGTTCTTGCCGATGTCGTGGACGTCGCCCTTGACGGTGGCCATGATGATCCGGCCCTTGGCGCGCGCCCCCGCGGTCTTCTCCGCCTCGATGAAGGGGAGGAGGTGCGCGACCGCCTTTTTCATCACCCGCGCCGACTTCACCACCTGCGGCAGGAACATCTTGCCCGATCCGAACAGGTCGCCGACGACGTTCATGCCGTCCATCAGCGGCCCCTCGATCACCTCGATCGTCCGCCCGCCGCGCGCCTCCACCGCGATCCGCGCCTCCTCCGTATCGTCGACGACGTGCGCGTCGATGCCCTTGACCAGCGCGTGCTCCAGCCGCTTGACCACCTCCCAGCCGCGCCACTCGGCCGCCTGCTTCTCGGCGACCGCGTCCGTTCCCCGGAACCGCTCGGCGAGCGCGACCAGCCGGTCTCCCGCCTCCGGATCGCGGTTGAGGATCACGTCCTCGCACGCGGTCCTCAGCTCGGGGTCGATCGTGTCGTACACGTCGAGCTGCCCGGCGTTGACGATCCCCATGTCCATCCCCGCGGGGATCGCATGGTACAGGAACACCGAGTGCATCGCCCGGCGCACCGGCTCGTTGCCGCGGAAGGAGAAGCTCAGGTTCGACAACCCGCCGGAGATGTGGACGTGCGGGCACCGCGCCTTGATCTCGCGGCACGCCTCGATGAAGTCGACGCCGTAATTGTTGTGCTCCTCGATCCCGGTCGCCACCGCGAACACGTTGGGGTCGAAGATGATGTCCTCAGGGGGAAAGCCGATCTCCATGAGGAGGTCGTAGGCGCGCGCGCAGATCTCGACCTTGCGGTCCCTGGTGTCCGCCTGCCCGACCTCGTCGAACGCCATCACCACGACCGCCGCGCCGTAGGCCATGCACAGCCGCGCATGGTGGAGGAACTGGTCGATCCCCTCCTTCATGCTGATCGAGTTTACGATCGGCTTGCCGGACACGCACTTCAGCCCCGCCTCGATCACGTCCCACTTGGACGAATCGATCATCACCGGCACCCGCGCGATGTCGGGCTCGGCGGCGATCAGCTTCAGGAACGTCGTCATGGCGAAGTGCGCGTCGAGCAGCCCCTCGTCCATGTTGACGTCGACCACCTGCGCGCCGTTCTCGACCTGAGAGCGCGCGACCTCGACCGCCTTGGCGTAGTCGCCCGCCATGACGAGCTTCTTGAACGCCGCCGAACCGGTGACGTTGGTCCGCTCGCCGATGTTGACGAACTGGGTGGAGGAAGTCTGCGTCATCTTCTTCTTCTCGATCCTCCCCGAACTTGTTCGGGGAGGGGAACCAGCGAAGCTGGTGGAGGGGCAGGATCGAGGAGCGCCGCCGATGGCCTCGCCCCTCCACCACTCGGCTGAGCCGAGCGGTCCCCTCCCCGAGCGAAGCTCGGGGAGGGGGTGCACTAGGCCGCCATGGTGAACGGCTCCAGCCCGGCAAGCCGCGTCCTGACCGCCGGCACCGGGATCGCCCGCGGCACCAACCCCCGCACCGACTCCGCGATCGCCGCGATGTGCGCGGGCGTCGATCCGCAGCATCCGCCCAGCACGTTGACCTGCCCCGCCGCCGCCCATTCGTGGACCAGCCCCGCGGTGGTCGCCGGCGCCTCGTCATACGCGCCCAGCTCGTTGGGCAACCCCGCGTTCGGATAGACCATGATCAGCGTGTCGCACAACTCGCTCAGCACCTTGACGTGCGGCCGTAGCTGCTCCGCCCCGAACGAGCAGTTGAGCCCGATCGTCACCGGCTTCGCATGGCGCACCGCATGCCAGAACGCCTCCACCGTGTGCCCCGACAGGTTGCGCCCGGACAGGTCGGTCAGCGTCATCGACAACATGATCGGCACGTCGCGGCCCAGCGCCGCGGCGGCATCGGTCGCCGCCATCACCCCGGCCTTGGCGTTGAGCGTATCGAACACCGTCTCGATCAGGATGAAGTCCGCGCCCCCTTCCAGCAGCGCGTCGACCTGCTCGCGATAGACCTCCTTCAGGTGATCGAAGTCGATCTCCCGATACCCGGGGTCGTTGACGTCGGGGCTCAGCGACAGCGTCTTGTTGGTCGGCCCGATCGCCCCCGCGACGAAACGCGGGCGGCCGTCCTCGGCGGTGAACGCGTCCGCGACCCGCCGCGCCATCCGCGCACTCTCGACGTTGATCTCGCGCACCAGATGCTCGGCGCCGTAATCCGCCTGGCTGATCCGGTTGGCGGAGAAGGTGTTGGTCTCCGCGATGTCGGCCCCCGCCTCGAAATAGGCACGGTGGATCGCCTCCGGCACCTCCGGCTTGGTCAGCGCCAGTATGTCGTTGTTGCCCTTCTGGTCGTGCGACAGGCCAAGGTCGCCCGCATAGTCGGCCTCCGACAGCTTCCAGTTCTGGATCTCGGTCCCGAAGGCGCCATCGGTGATGAGGATGCGCTGGGCGGCCTGCGCCAGCAGTGATTCACGTGCAGTCATCATGCCCACCGTTCGTGTCGAGCGAAGTCGAGACACCCCGTCCTGCGTCGCCGGGAAGTCCTCGGCGTCGCTCGGCCACATCCCTCGACTTCGCTCGGGATGAACGGGTCCACGCGTTCAGGCCGCCACCGCCTCGGCAGCGACCTTCGCCCGCACGCCCAGAATGTGGCAGATCGCGAACGCCAGCTCGGCGCGGTTGAGCGTGTAGAAGTGGAACTGCTTGACCCCGCCCGCATAGAGCTTTCGGCACAGCTCAGCCGCCAGCGTCGCCGCGACCAGCTGGCGCGATGCAGGCTGCTGCTCCAGCCCCTCGAACAGCCGCCCCATCCATTCGGGCACCGCGGTGCCGCACATCGCGCTCATCCGCTGTACGCTCGCGAAATTGGTCACCGGCATGATCCCCGGCACGATCTCAGCATCGATCCCCGCCGCCGCCACCTGGTCGCGATAGCGGAAGAAGGTCTCGGGCTCGTGGAAGAATTGTGTGATCGCCCGGTTGGCGCCCGCGTCCATCTTGCGCTTGAGGTTGTCCAGGTCGGCGACCGCATGCTCGCTGTCCGGATGACACTCGGGATATGCCGCGACCGAGATCTCGAAGGGATGCAGCCGCCTGAGCCCCGCGACCAGCGCCGCCGCATTCTCGTACCCGCCCGGATGGGTCGCGTACTTCGCGCCCGCGGTGGGCGGATCGCCGCGCAGCGCGACGATGTGGCGCACGCCCGCCGCCCAATATTCCTCCGCGACCTGGTCGATCTCGTCGCGCGTCGCCTCGACGCAGGTGAGGTGCGCGGCAGCGGCCAGCGACGTCTCGCGCTGCACCCGCGCCACCGTGGCGTGGGTCCGCTCGCGGGTCGACCCGCCGGCGCCGTAGGTCACGGAGACGAAGCGCGGACCCAGCGGCTCCAGCATGCGGATCGCCTCCCACAGCTGCTCGTCCATCTTCTCCGACTTGGGTGGAAAGAATTCGAAGCTCACCTCCACGTCGCCGCCGACGTCAGCGAACAACGGTGCCTGCAGCGCGCACTGCGCTTCGGCGAGCTGGGTCACGGAAAGGGTCATGCCGCCTTCACCTCATGCAGCCTGGCGCCCTCTTTCCGCGCCAGCCATAGTTTCACCGTCAGCTCGCCGCCGGCGAGCGTCTCCGTCCGCACCAGCCTCAGCCCCGCCGCCTCCGCCCATGCCGCGATCTGGTCGTCCGCGAAGCCGAGCCGCACGTGCGCGTCGCGCGCCCGCAGTTCCTCGCGCTCGTGCGGTGCGAAATCGGCGATCAGCAGCCGCCCGCCCGGCCCCAGCACGCGCCCGGCCTCCAGGATCGCGGCCCCCGGCTGCTGGGCGTAATGGAGCACGTGGTGGAGGATCGCGACGTCCGCGACGCCGTCCGCCATCGGCAGCGCGTACAGGTCCGCCTGCCGCAACTCGGTATTGTCCCGGCCCGCGAGCTTGGCGCGCGCCAGCCGCAGCATCTCCGACGACCGGTCGATCCCCAGCGCCGTCTCCGCCTGCCCCCCGAACAGCTCCAGCATCCGCCCGGTGCCGGTGCCGATGTCGACCATCGTGCCGAGCGGCCCCTCGCCCAGCACGGCCGCCATCGCGCCCTCGACCGCGCTCTCCTCGACGTGGAGCGATCGTATCGCGTCCCACTCGCCGGCATGGCTCTCGAACCACGACGCCGCCGATGCGGCGCGATCGGCGCGCACCGCGGCGAGGCGTGCCGCGTCCGCCACGGCCCAATGGTCGGGCTCGCGCGCGGTCCAGGCGTCCAGGGCCGCCGCGACCGGCGCCACCGCATGCCGGTCGCCCAGTGCCACGAACACCCAGCTGCCTTCCTTGCGCCGTTCCAGCAGCCGGGCGTCGACCAGGATCTTGACGTGCCGCGACACCCGCGGCTGCGACTGGCCCAGCACCTGCGCCAGCTCGCCGACCGACAATTCCATCCGCCGCACGAGCGCGAGGATGCGCAGCCGGGTGGCATCGGCAAGGGCGCGGAAGATGTCGAGCGCGAGGGTCATACGGTGGTCAAGCAGTGTCCGGTAGCCGTCGCTTAGAGATATAAAGATATCTTTATATGCGGTCAACGGAGGATGGATCGGGAGCCGAATGCCGGACGGATCGTTCCCGGCCTCACATCGACAACAAGGGAGTGTAACTCGATGAAGCGTATCGCCCTTCCCCTTCTCGCGGCCGGTCTCCTGCTCGGTGCGTGCAGCGAACGGACGCAGGACTCCATGGCGGCCGACGCCGACAACGCCACCGCCGGTGCCCGCGCCACCACCGCCAACGCGACCGACGACGTCGATGCCGCGCTGGACGATGCCGGGCGCAGCATGGACAACGCCGGCCGCGACATCGGCGCCGGGCTCGACCGCACCGGCGACGCGATCGCCAACGGCGCCGATCGCGCGGGGGCATCGATCTCCAACGGTGCCGACCGTGCGGCCGACGCGACGGGCCGGGCGCTGCAGAACGCTGGCGCGGCGATCCGCGACTGATGCGCGCCGGGTGGGCGGCGGCGATCGCCGCGACGGTGCTCGTCGCCGCCTGCTCCGGACCGGCCGATACGCCGGGCGCGCTGTCGGTCGAGGACGACCGCCGCCTGAACGACGCGGCGGCCATGCTCGACGCCAATGCGGTCGACGCCAACGCGACCGTGGCGAACGGGAGCGATCCTGATGGGTGATGTGCCCCGTCGCCGTCTGGGCGCCACCGACCTCGAGATCGCGCCGCTGGTGCTCGGCGGCAATGTATTCGGCTGGACGGCCGACCGGGCGGCGAGCTTCGCCGTCCTAGACGCGTTCGTCGACGGCGGCGGCACCATGATCGACACCGCCGACGTCTACTCCGCGTGGGTGCCCGGCCACGGCGGCGGCGAGTCGGAAACGGTGATCGGCGAGTGGCTCAGGGCCTCGGGCAAGCGCGACCGCGTGCAGATCGCGACCAAGGTGGGAATGCTCGGCCAGGAAGGTCTGTCTGCCGCCGCGATCGAGCGGGCGTGCGAGGCATCGCTGCGGCGGCTCGGCACCGATCGCATCGACCTCTATTTTGCCCACAAGGACAACCAGACGGCGGCACTTGACGAGAGCCTCGCCGCTTTCGCCAAGCTGGTCGCCGCAGGCAAGGTGCGCGTTGTGGGCGCATCCAACTACCGCGCCGCCCGGCTGAAGGAGGCGGTGGACCTCGCCGGGGCCGACGGCGACCTCGCGCGCTACCACGTGCTCCAGCCCGAATATAACCTTGTCAGCCGCACGCAATTCGAGGGCGAACTCCAGGATTACTGCATCCGGGAGAATATCGGCGTGGTTCCCTATTATGGGCTCGCAGCGGGCTTTCTCACCGGCAAGTACCGCTCGGCCGCCGACCTCGGCAAGAGCCCGCGCGGCGGCCGGATGGGCGAACTGGTGAAGACGCAGGCGTCTCTATTGGCGGTGATGGACGCGGTCGCCGGGGAGACGGGCGCGAGCCTCGCGCAGATCGCGCTCGCCTGGCTGATCGCGCGGCCCGGTGTCACCGCGCCGATCGCCAGCGCGACGGGCGTCGACCAGCTCGCGGAGCTGCTGCCGGCGATGACCCTGGACCTCTCGGCCGATCAGCTCGACCGGCTGGCGATGGCCGCGGCCTGATCCCCGCCGCACCGGCCCGGCGTCGCCACTTCCGCCCCGGCCTTTCCTTTCCGCCACGAGCGCAAGGGGCCTCGATGCCTCGCTCGACGCGTGATCGCCATCCCACCACATCCACGCCAGGCAGGACATCGTCACCGTCCATGGGTGCCGCACCCGGCCCGTCGGACGCCTGTCAAGACCCGGTCCGGCCCCGCGTTCCGCCGGGGCGCGTCGCCCATCCGCCACGCACCGCTTGGATCGTGGGGACGGAAACCGGCCCTCGCGCGTTGGCCGCGGTGATGACCCCGCCCGCCATCCCCGCCGCGACGCTGGTGATCTTCCGTGAGGCCGGGAACGCCTTGCCCGACCTGCTGATGGTGGAGCGCGCCGGGGCGATGGCGTTCGCGGGCGGCGCCATGGTGTTCCCCGGCGGACGGGTCGATCCCGGCGACCGCGCGCTCGCCGACGCCTCGCCCCTCGACCCCGACGACGCCGCCGCCCGCATCGCCGCGATCCGCGAGACGCTGGAGGAGGTCGGGCTGCCGGTCGGGTTCGCCGCCCCGCTCGACGCCGACGCGGTCGCGTCGATGCGCGCCGCGCTCCACGCGGGCGAGCCGTTTGGCGCCGTTCTGGCGCGTCACGGTGCGGCGCTCGCGCTCGACCGGCTGGTGCCGTTCGCGCGCTGGCGCCCGGATCATCACGGCATGCGCAACTTCGACACCCGCTTCTATCTCGCGTCGCTTCCCGCCGACGCGCCGACCGCCAGCGTCGACCAGACCGAGAACGTCCGTCTCACCTGGACCACGGCTGCCGACTGCCTCCTTGCCGCCGATGGCGGCGAACTCCGGATCATCTTTCCGACCCGCCGCAACCTCGAACGGCTCGCCCGGTTCGCCACGGTCGCCGACGCGGTCGCGGACGCGCGCGCGCACCCGGTCACCACCATCACGCCCTGGATGGAAGAGCGCGACGGCCGACCCCACCTCTGCCTGCCCGCGGGGCTCGGCTACCCGGTCACCGCCGAACCGATCGAGCGGGTGCGCCGGGGTTGATGGCAGTCGCCGGCGCTCATCGCGTCCTGCGCGCGCTCCGCAGGATCGTGGCCGCGCTGGCGACGGCGGCGCTAGCACTGGTGCTGCTGTTCGTCGCATGGGCGGCGATGCGCGGCAGCCCGCAGGACCTGCCCTGGACCCCGCTCGACCTCGGCGATCCGATCGGCGGCGCGACGGGGCGCAAGCTGACGGGCCTCACCGACGATTTCCCCCGGTGCGAGCGGCTGCTCCGACGCGCGGGGGTCCGGTACGCGGCGCTGCCGCCGCGCCGTGACGGCGACGCATGCGGGTATGACGATGCGGTGCGGCTTGCGAACACCGGCGCACGCCGCATCGCCTTTGCCCCACCGGACCTCGGCATCGCCTGCCCGGTCGCCGCCAGCCTTGCCATGTGGGAGTGGAACGTCCTCCAACCCGCCGCTCGCGATCTGCTCGGGGCGCCGGTCGCGACAGTGGAGCATTTCGGCAGCTACAACTGCCGGCGCATGTACGGGCGCGACGGCGGCAGCTGGAGCGAGCATGCCACCGCCGATGCGATCGACATCGCCGGGTTCCGGCTCACCGACGGACGGCACGTGACGATCGTCGGCGACTGGAACGACGACGATGCGGAGGCGCGCTTCCTCCGCCGGGTGCGCGACGGGGCATGCCGGCTGTTCGCGACGACGCTGTCGCTCGACTACAACGCGGCGCACCGCGACCACCTCCACGTCGACCATGCACGTCGTGGAACGATCGGCGGGCGGGCATGCCGCTGATCGTCAGGCGGCCGCGGCCTCTACCTTCTCGACCCAGTGCGGGAAGAAAGCGGGCTGGCGGTCGGACCAGCCCGATGCGGTCGCCGCCGCCTCGCTGATCGACTGGAGCAGGGTGCGGCGGAGTTGGGGGTGGAGGTGCGGCAACGCCGCCGCCGCGCAGAAGGCCGCGGGCAACCACGGCCGCACGCCGGCCCCCATCAGTCGCTCGTACAGGAAGCGAAAGGCCGAAAAGCTGGTGATCCGCCCCTGCCCCAGGTCGAACGCCGCCAGGGTGGTGAGCGGCGCCAGAAAGCTTCCCACCCCGTCGAGCCCACTGTCGTCGGGGATACGGGCACGCAGGTCGGGCAATGCCTCATAATGGCGTGCCTGCGCGCGGATGCTTGCCGCCTCCACCACGTCGCGCGACCAGCGATCCAGCGCGTCGTCACGGTCCAGCCCGATGTCGAGCGACCGGCGAACATACCGCTGCGTCGCCGCCGAGAACCCCGCGAACTCCTTCATCTCGGCCAGCGTCGTCGTCCCGGCGGCCTCTCTCGCACGTGCACCCATCTTGCCGTCACCTCGCCAACGATCGGGACAGCCCTTCATGCCGCAAAGGTGGTTAATCCCAGCTTACGTCGAACACCGATCCCGCTGACGTCTGATCACCAGCGACCGCTGCAGCGCAACAAGTAACAGGCGGCAAGGCCGAGACACCTACCATAATGTCGTGCGGTGCGTCATTGGCGCAATACTCCACGACTGCACCACTGCTGACGTGCGTGACACCCAGATAGCGGCGCGCACGCGCGGCGGGCGTTAACCCTCGCCGCGGAGCCGCCGCTCGGCTTCCTCGTCATATGCCGACGATGCGGCCGGCCCCTGGTTGTGGACAGGCTGGGTCGAGGCCGGCGGATCGCTGGCGTCCATCGACTCGTCGAGGCCCGCGTCCAGCCGCGCATCGGCGCTGTCCGGGTTCTTCTCCAACCGCTTGGCGATCGACTTGTCCCGGCCCGCGTCCTGCCGCTCGTCGCGCTCCTGGTTGCCGGCGTTGGGCGCGACCCCCAAGCTGTCGAGAGCACGGTCGTCGATGCCGTTAGTGGGTTCGGTCATGATGGCTCTCCTGAGTTGCGCGACGTAAACGAACAAGGCCGAGCCGGCGTTCCGAAACGGAGGCGCAACGACCGCCGCACGAGAAAAAGGGCCCGGCGGATTTCCGAACACACCCGGGCCGGGATCAGTCGCGGCTGGAGCCGAACAGCCGCAGGATGAACAGGAACATGTTGATGAAGTCGAGATACAGGCTCAGCGCCGACATCACGACCACCTTGCCCTCCATGCCGGTGCCGCGCACCTGGAAATAGAGGCTCTTGGTCCGCTGGGTATCGTACGCGGTGAGTCCCGCAAACAGCAGCACGCCGACCACCGAGATGACAGGGCTGAGCGACGGCACCCAGATGGCGATGATGCTCGCGACGATCAGGCCGACCAGCCCGATCAGCAGAAAGGTGCCGATCGGCCCCAGGTCGCGCTTGGTGGTGTAGCCGTACAGGCTCAGCGCAGCGAAGCCCGCCGACGTCGACGCGAACGCCGCCGCGATGGACATCGGATCATACTGGAAGAAGATGGTCGACAGGGACAGGCCCATCAGCACCGCGAAGCCCCAGAACAGTGCCTGGAGCGTGCCGGTCGCCATCCGGTTCTGCCCGAAGCTCATGCCGAACACGACCGCGAGCGGCGCGAACATGACCACGTACTTCAGGAAACCGGGCTGGAAGAAGACCTGCTCGGCCAAGCCGCTGCGGGCGAACAGCAGCGCGACCACGCCGGTCAGCAGCACCCCCGACGCCATGTAGTTGTAGACGCGCAGCATGTACGACCGCAGACCCGCATCGTACGCCGCGGACGTGTTGCCGACCGCATCCGCCTTGCCGAAGGGCGCGGTGCCGAGCCGGGGATCCGACCAGTTGGCCATGGTAGAAACTGCTCCTCTGCCGGCGTGGTGCCGGTCACTGTCGAATATCGCCCGCGCGCCGATGCTTTTCAAGCGATCGTCAAGCCGCGGCACCCATCCAGCAAGAACTCGTTACATCGCCGCATGATCCGCCTGTTCGTCGCCCTCCGCCCGCCCGCCGCCGTGCGCGACGCCCTGCTGGACCTCATGGACGGGGTACCGGGCGCCCGCTGGCAGGACGACGAGCAGCTCCACGTCACCCTGCGCTTCGTGGGCGAGGTGGACGAGCGCCAGGCGCAGGACCTCGCCGCCGCGCTCGGCGGGGTCGCGGCGCCCGCCCCGACCGTGTCCCTGGCGGGGGTCGGCAGCTTCGGGGATCGCGGGCGGCCGCACACCTTGTGGGCGGGACTCGCGCCGCGCGACCCGCTGGCGGCGCTCCACCGCAAGGTCAACCACGCTTGCGCCCGCGCCGGCCTCCCGCCCGAGCGGCGCGCCTTTCTTCCCCATCTCACCGTCGCGCGGCTGTCGCGCGGGCTTGGTGCCGGGGCGGCGGTCGCGGCGTGGACGGCCCGCCACGCCGCGTTGGCGAGCGCACCGTTCCCGCTCACCCACCTCGTCCTCTACCGCAGCGACCTCGGGCGCGCGGGCGCGAGCTACCGGGCGCTGCTGCGCTGGCCCTTGGGGAACCGGGACGCTCCCGCCGCGCTTGACCCATGACGAACCGCAAGGAGGACGACGATGCCGAGGCTGGCGATGACCACGATGATGCTGGGCACGGCGATGGCCGCGGCGGGATGCGCGCGCGACGCGGAAACGGGCTCCATCGTTGCCGGCGGCCGTACCGCGATCGCGGCGATGCGCACCGCGACGGGGGCGGACGTCGGCCGCGCCACCGCGACGGAGGTGGCGGGCGGCGTCCGCTTTACCCTGGACGCGCGCGGCCTGCCCCCCGGCACCCACGGCGCCCACGTCCACACCGTCGGCCGCTGCGACGCGCCCGATTTCACCACCGCCGGCGGCCATTGGAACCCGTCCGCGCGCCAGCACGGCAGCATGAACCCGCAGGGGTCGCATACCGGCGATCTTCCCAACCTGATCGTCGGGGCCGACGGGCGGGGCACGCTGGGGATCACGATCGCGGGCGCCACCATGGATGCGATGCTGGACGCCGACGGCGCGACCATGATGGTCCACGCCGCCGCCGACGATCTGCGCACCGACCCGTCTGGCAACAGCGGCGGCCGGATCGCGTGCGGCGTGTTCCAGCCGGGTTGATCCGCATCCCACCACCGCTGACGCTCCCGGCCGAACAGGCTGGTCGCCCAGGAGGGCGGTTGCTTCCTGCCGTGACGCCGCCGACACATGGATCAAGATTTAGAGGGCCTTAACCCTCGTTTTCTAAGAAGGGCCATGGCTTTCGCCGTTCGCCCCCCGCTTCCCCCGGCTATCTCGCTCGACATCATGGAACGCGGGGTGGAGCTCGTACCGATACCCGCCGCGCACTTGGTGCGCGAGGACGGCGGCTGGGTGATCGAGGCGAGCAACAGCGCCTTTCGCGCTACCGGTATCGGCACTGACGGCGGCGACGGCGGTGGCGACGGCGCACCGCTGCCGGTCGCGATCACGGGCCGGATGGAGGCATTTCTCGCCTCCGCTGAGGTTCGCCGCGATTTCGACTGGACGGTGGGCGCGGCGGTCGACTGCCGATACTACCGGGTCAGTCTCGCCCGTCTGGCTCCGGGGATCGATAACCGGTGCGCGGTGACGTTGCTCGACCGCACCGCCGAGGTCCGCACCGAGCGGTCGATGCGGCGGGAGATGTCGACCGACAGCCTTACGGGCCTGCCCAACCGGGTAGGCTTCGGCGACCTGGTCGAGGATTTCGCGCCGCTCGCCAAGGCGGCGGTGCTGGTGATCGACCTGCAGCGGTTCGGCCGGGTCAACGCCTGCCTCGGCAGCCTTGCCGGCGACGAACTGCTCATCACCGTCGCGCGGCGGATCAAGGGCGTGCTGCGCGCGCGCGACTCGCTGGCGCGGATCGGCGGCGATGAGTTCGGTATCCTGCTCGAGATGGACGAGGCGCGTGACGAGGCGATGCGGGTGGCGCGCCGAATCCGCGAGGCGCTGGCGACACCGTTCCGCTTGACCGACTACGAGATCAGCGTCGACTGCTCGGTCGGGGTCGCGTTCGGCGAGGACGAGGCCGAAGGTGACCCGGAAGAGCTGATCCGCCACGCCCAGTTCGCGGCCAAGCGCGCGGAGGCGACGGGTGCCCCGGAATGCTACGAGACGCGCGCCTTCGCCGTCGCGCGGGAACAGTTCGGGATGGAGACGTCCCTCCGCCGCGCGATCGAGCAGCGCGCGCTCAGGCTGACCTTTCAGCCGATCTGCGACCTGGCGAGCGGCCGCATCGACGCGTTCGAGGCGCTGGCCCGCTGGGTGGACGAGGACGGTTTGGAGGTTCCGCCCACCCGCTTCATCCCCGTCGCCGAGGAGAGCGGGCTGATCGTCCCCCTCGGCCGCTGGGCGTTGGAGGAGGCGACGCGCACGCTCGCCGGGTGGGACGCGGCGGCGGGCGGCGACTGTGGGATCAAGGTGGCGGTCAACCTGTCGCCCATCCAGCTCCAGCGCGACCGGGTGGAGATGCTCGTCGACGGCGCGCTCACCGCCGCAGGGCTCGGTGGGAGCCGGCTGAAGCTGGAATTGACCGAGAGCGCGCTGGTCGCCGATCCCGACCGCACCGCCGCGACGCTGCGCGCACTCAAGGAACTCGGCACGACCATCGCCATGGACGATTTCGGCACCGGTTATTCCAACCTCGCGCTCCTCCAGGCATTGCCGATCGACGTCCTGAAGATCGACCGCAGCTTCGTCACCGACATGCTCGCGGACCGCGACAAGCTGGCGATCGTGCGCGCGATCCTCAGCCTCGCCCAGGCGCTGGGCAAGCGCACGGTGGCCGAGGGGATCGAGACGGACGCGGTGGCGCAGACGCTGTCCGCGCTCGGCTGCACCTCCGGCCAAGGCTACTTCTACGCGCGTCCGCTGGAGGCGGACGCCGCCTGGGCGATGATCGCGGCGCAGGCCTCGTCGGCGAGCTGATCGACCCGCGCGGCGCCGGGAAAGCCCTCGGCGATCCAGCGCGTCTCCACCGCCCGCAGCGCCGCGGCGACCACCGGCCCCTTGGACAGGCCACGTGCGACCAGCGCGCCCCCGGTTACCGGCAGCCGCGGCGGCGTCCACCGCATGACCGGTACCGGGTCCTTCCCCGCCAGCAGCAGCCGGTCGACGGCCTGGTCGGGCCCGATCCGGTAGGCGAGCCCCAGCGGCCCCTCGTCCCCCAGCCCGCCACCCGCCGACGCCAGCCGCTGGCGATCGGCGTTGCTGAGCTTCAGCCGCGCACCCACCGCCTCGGCATCGCCGGCGGCGACCAGCGCGGCCAGCCGCCGGATCGCGTCGGGCGCGACCCCCGCCCCCGCCTCGCGCGCGGCCACGGCCGCCAGCCGGTCGGCCGCGACGATCTCCGGCAGGACGGGGCGCAGGATGCCGCGCGCCACCATCAGCGCGACCACCGCCACCGCCATCGGCGCGACGAGCAGCTTCAGCAGCTCGGCCGCAATGCGCTCGCGCGACAGCGCCATCAGGTCGTTGGCCCGCGCGACGCACGCTTCCAGCCCGGCCACGTCGATCTCCCGCTGGTCCTCCGGCCCGAAGCGCGCGTGGAAACGGAAGAAGCGCAGGATACGCAGGTGATCCTCGGCGATCCGGCGATAGGGATCGCCGATGAAGCGGACGCGCCGCGCGGCAAGGTCGTCCAGCCCGCCGAACCAGTCGTGGATCTCGCCGGTCACCGGGTCGGCGTAGAGCGCGTTCATGGTGAAGTCGCGCCGCTCGGCATCGTCGCGCCACGCCGCCGTGAAGCCGACCACCGCGTGGCGGCCATCGGTCGACAGGTCGCGCCGCAGGGTGGTGACCTCCACCGGCCCGCCCGCGGTCAGTGCCGTGACGGTGCCGTGGGCCATCCCGGTCGGCACCACCCGGATGCCCGCCGCCCTCAGCCGCGCGGTGGTCTCCTCGGGAAGCAGGCGGGTCGCCAGGTCGACGTCCGCCACCGGCTGGCCGAGCAGCGTGTCGCGCACCGCGCCGCCGACGAACCGGGTATCGCCCTCGGCCGCGCCGAGCACCGCCGCGAGCTGCGCCAGCCCCGCCCGCTGCCGCCACGCCGCATCCGGCAGCACGCGGGTCACGCCCATGCCAGCTGTCGCGACAGGTTGACGATCATCGCCGCGGTCGCGCCCCAGATGCGATGCTCGCGCCAGTGCATCTCGAAGAAGCGCCGCTCGGCGCCGTGCCACCAGGCGCTCGCCTCCCGATGGTTGGCGGGATCGAGGAGAAAGGCGAGCGGCACCTCGAACACGCTCGCCACCTCCGCCTCGGCGGGGCGAAAGGCGAGGTCCGGCGGCACGACCCCGATCACCGGGGTGACGGTGAAACCGGTGCCGGTGCGGTAGCGATCGACCGGGCCGACCAGCCGGACGGCGGCACGCGGCAGGGCGATCTCCTCCTCCGCCTCGCGCAGCGCCGCCTCCGTGGCGGTCTCGCCGGGGTCCAGCCGCCCGCCGGGGAATGCGACCTGACCGGCATGGCGCCGCAGCGTCTCGGTCCGCTGCGTCAGGATCACCCCCGGTCGGGCCCGGTCGGTCACCGCGACCAGCACCGCCGCGGGGGCGAAGGCGTCCTCCCCGGGATCGTCCAGGTCGCGGTGATCGCCGGTGAGCAGCACCGGCTCGGCCGCGCGCCCGCGGGTCAGCGCGGCGCCGAGCCGATCCTCCAGCGCCGTACCGCCATCGGCGGGAACGCTCATGCCGGCGCCAGGGGAAAGAAGGCACCGCCGCTCCACACACCGGCGGGATCGCCGCCGTCCGCCAGCGCGATCTCGGCGAGGTCGTAGTAGAGCGGGCGCGCCACCAGCGCCTCCAGCCCTCCGCGCACGTGGAGGTACGGTCGCGGGCCGTCCGCCCCATCGGTGAACCGGAGCGGGTGATCGGGTCCGGCGGTGACGAGGTCGCCGGTATTGAGCCGGAACGCGAGTCGCGCCGCGGTCCCCGCCCCCTCCACCTTCATCTCCACCGCGACGAACGCCGCGTCCTCGACCTCGATGGCCAGCTTCTCGACCGGGGTGACGAGGACGTGGCTGCCGTCCGGCTCGCGCCGCAGCACCGTGGAGAACAAACGCACCATGTTGGGTCGGCCGATCGGCGTACCCTCGTGGAACCAGGTGCCGTCGCGCGCGATGCGCATGTCGGAATGGCCGCAATGCGCGGGGTTCCAGCGTTCCACCGGCGGCAGCTTCGCCTCCGCGGCGAGCCGCGCGACCTCGGCGAGGCTGAGGCTGGCGAGATCGGGTATGTCCTCCATCGGCATGGCGGCGACGTAGGCGGGGGCGGTGCCGCCGTAAAGGCCGCGCCCGCCCCGGGCCTGCCGGGTCAGGCCGATCCCAGCATCCCCGCCGCGTCCGGCACCGCATCGCCGCGTGCGAGCAGGCGGTGCCGCTCCACCGGTCCCGGCAGCCGCCAGGCGGCGGTACGCGCCGCCGAGAAGCCGAAGAAGCGGCCGTAATAGTCGGGGTCGCCGATCAGCATCAGCCGCTCGGCCTCGCCGGTCGCCGCGGCGAGCGTCGCGCCGACCAGCCGCCGGCCGAGGCCCCCCTGCTGCCGGGCGGGATCGACCGCCACCGGCCCCACCATCACCAGCGGCACCGCGCCGCCCGCGTCCAGCGCGAGCGCGACCGGCCAGCACTGGATCGAGCCCACCGGCACGCCGCCGTCCACCGCCGCGAACGACAGGTGGGCGATCGCCGTCGCCGAGCCGCGCACCTTGTAGGCGGTGCGCGCGAACCGGTCGGCCCCGAACGCACGGTCGAGCAGCGCCTCGATCGCGGCGGGGTCGACGGCGGCAAGGGGAACGAGGTCGGTCAATCGGCGGCTCCGGGCGGGGAGCGCGGCGCTGTAGCGCGCGGGGTCGGCTTGGCAAGCTTCCGCCGCGGCGCCGGTCCCGCTAAGGGCACGGCATGGACAGTCTACAGCTCCAGGTGCACGACATAGAAGTGTCGGTGCTGACCGGCATCTATTCGGAGGAGACCCACCTCCCCCAGCCGCTGCGCATCTCGCTGACCGTGGACCTCGACTGCCCCGACCGCTTCGCCCCCGACACGCCGCTGTCGGCGTCCAAGAACTATCTCGACCTCAAGCACGCCGCCACCGGGGCGCTGCCGCCGGGCGTCCACTTCACCCTGATCGAGGCGGTCGCCGACCACATCTGCGAGACGCTGTTCCTTCAGGATCGCCGGGTCCGCCGGGTGGAGGTCCGGATCGTCAAGCTCGCCATCGCCGAGGCGGGCGAGTCGATCGGCATCACGCTGGTGCGCTACCGCCGCTGAGGCCGGCGCCGGCCGCCCGCGTCCGCCCGCACGGGCCCAATGCGGCGATCACCACCCGGTAATCGGCCCTCGCCGCCTCGGCGTCGGCAGGGTCGAGCGCGGCGGTGCTGCGGGGGGGCAGCTCCGGCGGCAGCGCGCAGGCGAGCCGGTACCACAGCAGCGTGTCGCGCCGCGGCGGGCCGGCGGCGTCGTCGACGATCTCCGACAGCGCGACCGCCCAGCGCGGCCGCTCTCCCGGACGCCGCAGGATCGACAGCGACACCGGCCGCGCGTCGGCGGTGGCGAGGAACACCTGGGTCTCGCCCTCGCCCGGCAGCGCGCCGGCGACGTGGAACGCGTTGCCGATGCCGGTCACCACCGGCGGCGCGTCGGCGGCGACCGCCGCACGGGCGATCTCGCGCACCCGCGCGTCAAGGGTCGGGGTCCAGGCGGCCTGCGCGTCCGGCGCGACCAGCTGGAGCTGACCGGGCGTCGCCGCCACCGCCCGCGCGAACAGCAGTACCCGCTGCTTCTTCAACCTGGGCGCGCGCCCGCGCGCGTCCGGCGCGACGTCGAGAAGGTAGCCGACCCGCGGCGGCAACCCGCCCGCGCCGCGCACCAGCGCGGCGACGTCCGCCTCGACGTAGAAGCGCTGGAGCCCCGGCGCCAGCCCGGCCGCTTCCGCGCCCCTGATCCGCACCGCCGACCGCACCACCGCGTCCGCGACCACCGGCGCGGCCAGGATCAGGTCGACCAGATCGGCGTAACCGGGCTCCGCCGCTGCGGCCTGCACCGGCGGGCCGGGGGGCTGCTGCGCCGCCACGGGAACGGCAGCCGCGAATAACGGCAGGATCAGGGTCGGGAAGGCTCGTCGCATCGCTCCTGCTAACCCATCGTGGATGAACGAAACAGAACCAATCCGCGCTTGCCGCCACCGCACGTTTGTTGCGTCCGACAAAGCGTTTGCGTGGCGGCAACCGTGGCGGTAAACATCTCGTTGCTGCTGTCCGGCGGCCTTGCCACCGCTGGACATCCCGCCCCTGCCGCTACGGCAGGGCGACGGGGCAGATGAGGGAGTTTCGCTGCTGAATGGCCTATGCTGACCAGAAGATGTCCGGAGGCAAGGTCGTCGCGATCGTCATCGTCGCGCTGATCCATGCCGTCCTGGGCTACGCATTCGTCACCGGCCTCGCGTACAAGTACGTGAAGCAGGTGACCGGGGACCTCAACACCTTCGACGTGGAGCCCCCGCCCCCCCCCCCGCCGCCGGAGGATCCGCCCCCCCCGCCGCCGGACCAGCCCAACCTGCCGCCGCCGCCGACCACGGTGGTGGTGCCGCCGCCGATCATCAACACGCCCGTTCCGGCGCCGCCGATCACCACCTCGACGATCATCCCGCCGAGCCAGCCGACCTCGCCGCCGGCACCGCCCTCGCCGCCCTCGCCGCCGGCACCGCCCGCGGCTCCGGTGGTGTCGCAGGCCGCCCAGGCGCGCGGCAACATCGGCCAGTTCTTCGGCCGGGACAATTATCCCGCCGCGGCACTGCGCGCCGAGGCGCAGGGTCGGGTCAGGGTGTCGGTCACCGTCGGTGCCGACGGCCGGGTGTCCGATTGCTCGGTCACGGCGGGCAGCGGCAACAGCGACCTGGACAGCGCCACGTGCCGCATCTTCCGGTCGCGGGTCCGCTACACCCCCGCCAAGGACCAGAGCGGCCAGCCGATCTCGTCGCGGGTCAACCCGCCCGCGATCCTGTGGCAGATCGAACAGTGATGCTCGCCGATCGGGCGAGCCGTTGCAGCGCGTCCATCATCTTTCCGGTTAATTAAAGGAATCCGCTCCATGATCACCACCATCCTTGCCGCGGGTGCTCCGGCCGCGGCCGAAGCGAACCCCTACGGCCTCGGCGCCGCGCTCCGCGAGGGCGGGCTCATCTCGCAGTCCGTGTTCACCATCCTCGTCCTGATGTCGATCGTCAGCTTCTACATCCTGTTCTCCAAGCTGTTCGAGCAGCAGAAGATCATGAACCAGGCCAAGCGCGTCCGTCAGTCGTTCTGGCAGTCGGGCAACCTGCGCGAGGGTTCGGCCAAGCTCGAGAAGAACTCGGCCTACAAGCAGCTCGTTGACGACGGCCTCGCCGCGCAGGACCAGCACGCCCGCCTGACCGACCCGGTCGAGGCGCACGACTGGCTCCACGGCTCGCTCGCCCGGTCGGAAGCGGCGATCAACTCGAAGCTCGGCGGCGGGCTGGCCTTCCTGGCGACCACCGGCGCGACCGCGCCGTTCATCGGCCTGTTCGGCACCGTGATCGGCATCTACCGCGCGCTGATCAAGATCGGCTCGTCCGGTCAGGCGTCGATCGACGCGGTCGCCGGTCCGGTCGGCGAGGCGCTGATCATGACCGCGCTCGGCCTGGTCGTGGCGGTGCCGGCGGTGCTCGCCTACAACTGGCTGCAGCGCCGCAACAAGTCGATCGCGGAGGACCTGTCGGCCTTCTCGACCGACGTGCTCGGCTTCCTCGCCTCGAACGGCGCGGTGCGCCCCGCCATGGCCTCGGCCGCCGGCAAGGGCACGCCGGTGCGTCCGACCCCGGGCGCGACCACCACGGGCATCGGCGGCACCGCCGGTACCGCGGGCGGCACCACCGCCACGGGTACGCTCGGCGGCTCCACCACCGCCGGTGCGGCGGGCGGCGTGCCGAAGTCGAACGCTTGACCTCTGGCGCCGGGGACGACCAGTGGCGTCCCCGGCTCCTTCCGCCGGCCCTGCTGGCGGACAGAATAGTTTCGATAGGAAAATTCGCACATGGCGATGAGCGTTGGCGGCGATGGCGCCGAAAAGCCTCTCTCGGACATCAACACGACGCCGCTCGTCGACGTCATGCTGGTGCTCCTCATCATCTTCCTCATCGCGGTGCCGGTGGTGCTGCAGACCGTCGACCTGAAGCTGCCGGACGTCCGCTTCGACCCCACCCAGACCAAGCCGGAGAACGTCCAGCTGTCGATCATGGGTCAGGGCAACAATTGCCAGGTCTACTGGAACATGACGCCGGTGACCTCCACCGAACTGCTGGACCGCGGCGTCGCCAAGCTGAAGGCGGAGGTCGAGCGGCTGGGCAGCAACCTGACCGCCGACACCCTGCCCGAGGTCCACATCCGCGGCGACGTCAACACCCCCTACCGGTGCATCGGCGGCGCGATCTACACCATGCAGCGCGCCGGCTTCGCCCGCGTCGGCTTCATTTCCGAGCCGGCTCCGGGCGCGAACCCCCGCCTGTAACCTCGCCGATTAGGAGTACGCCAAAATGGCCATGAGCGCCGGTTCCGACGACGGCGAGCCGATGATGGAGATGAACACGACGCCGTTGATCGACGTCATGCTCGTGCTCCTCATCATGTTCATCATCACCATCCCCATCCAGACCCACGCGGTGAAGGTGGACCTGCCGCAGAACAGCAAGAACACCACCCCGCCGCCGGTCGAGCCCGACAAGAACAAGATCACCATCGATCCCACCGGCACGGTGGCGTGGAACGGCTCGCCGGTCGACGAGGCGACGCTGCGCCAGTACCTCGACACCAGCGCCGGGCTGGAGCCCGAGCCCGAGCTGCACTTCCAGCCCGACCCGGCGGCCCGTTACGAGAAGGTCGACCAGATCCTCGCCGTGATCCGCCGCTCGGCGGTGACCAAGCTGGGGTTCATCGGCAACGAGCAGTACCGCAACGATTTCTGATCGTCGCCTTTGCTGCCGAACGATGAAGGGGGCGGTCCGATCGGGCCGCCCCTTTTTCGTGCCCCGATGGCGGAACATGGCCCGACCGCCGGCATCAAGCCGCATCACACGTCACCGCGGCTCGCCCTAGCGGCGACCATCGCCGGGCAGTTTCTCGCCGCCACTACCGATCGTCGCGAGCGGTCCGATCACGGCGCTCCGTCTCCGTACACCGCGGCACACCGCGGCGAAACGCGGCCTGCACCAGCCTAGATAACGCATCGGACGTGCCCGCTACCCACCCTCAGCGACCACCACCGGGCACGGCGCGGCTCCCACCGCCGATGTTCGTTGCGGCGGTCCGATCGAACCGCTGTTTGCTCTTGGGTGACAGCGCCGCACCGCCTTCAACGGCATCAGGCCGCCTCGCACATCGCATATCGCCCGTCGCGTGCCGCGAGCAGCGCCGGCTGCGGCCCCGCCGACACCGCCGTGACCGTCGGGGCGGTCCGATCCAGCCGCCCTTTCCTCGCACGTCACGGCGACACGCTCCCCCTCCCCCGGGCATCGAGCCGAACCGCACGATGCGCGGCTCCCCGTGGTCGCGACTGCCGCCGGGCACGTCACCCACGCATACCGGGCGGGGGCGTCGGACACGCGCTTCCCGTTTATGCCATGGCGTCGACGTGGCACCACGTCCGATCCGGGCTGCTCGCCCACGTTCCGCTCGCGTGGCCAGGCCGAAGGCCCCGACCCAAGCGCCCGCGCTTCGTCGACCCGGCACGATCGGCGACCGGGTTGCACTCGCGATCCAAGCGCACAGGACCGATGGACCTGTGCTCGACTGCGGTGGCGCGGCAGCGACGTCGACTGCTGGCGCTCTGCGTCGGCGGATGCCGCCATGCTGGGGCTCGTCTTGGCGCCTGACAGCACCGCTGCAGGCGACTTCCGCAAGTACCCTGACCACAAGCATGTCGGGAGCCGCGGCACGAACAGGTGACCGAGACGCCGCCACACCCTTCATGACATTTTTGTGACTTGTGCGTCCGTAATGGAAGTGTCACCATCCTGTCATCAAACTGACATGTGAGGTCGAGTGATGAGGATGCTTGCGGCTGCGGCGATCGCCGCGATGCTGACTGCGGGAACGGCGGCGGCGCAGGATCGGACCGGCTACCACGCCATCGCGGCGGGTGACCTGGCCGGTGCCGAGCAGCGCATCGCCGCCGAACGCCGCATCTTCCCCGACCGCCCGGAACTGATGCTCAACCTGGCCGCGGTCTACGCGGGCGGGGGTCGCCTGTCCGACGCGCGCGCGCTCTACGCGGCGGTGCTCGATCGTCCCGCGGTGATGATGGACATGCCCAACGGTTCCGTCCGCTCGAGCCACTACGTCGCCACGATCGGGCTCACCCGTCTGTCCCCGATCGCGTCGACGCGCTGACGCCGGCTTACCGGACGCCGCGGCGAATGGGGTAGGACCCCGCGAAGCGTCCCGGTCGGCGTGGCGGATCGGTGCGCACGGAGGCACCTGGCCATCTCTTCCCCGCCGATCCGGCCGGGCCGCGCAGGTGCCGATCGCCTGCCGGCCCGCCGCCGGTCGTCCGCGGACGGCAGGCGATCAGCGTCGTCACACCCGCCAGGTCGGAAACACCCCGCCGCGGCACTCGCCTAGGCGACTCCTTCCACAACCGGACGCCGCCGCCGCATCGCAACGATCGTGGGAGGCCACTCGCGGACGATCGCTCGCCCGTCGATCACGGCGACGGGTCGCCGCGGGTCCCGGGCCCCGCCCAGTTCGCCACGCCGGCGCGCTCAGCCGAAGGGCCGCTCCTTGGGAAAGCCTGTCGGCGGCATCCGCCCCGCCGCGCCGCGGGCGGCGCGCCAGGGATTGAGGTCCGCCTCGTTCCGGGTCCGGCCGCTTTCCCCGCCCATCCGCCACGACAACCCGTCCGCGAAGTGGAGGGTGGTCGCGTCGGCGAGGCCGCTCTCGTGATAGCGCTGGAGCTGGACGCCCTGTCCCCGACCCATCTCGGGCAGTTCGCCCAGCGGGAACACGACCAGCTTGCGGTTGTCGCCGATCGCCGCGACATAGTCGTGACCGGGCAGGATCGGCCGGACCAGCTTCAGCCGCGCACCCGGCCGCGGCGTCATCACCGTCTTGCCCTTGCGGGTCTCGGCGACCGTTTCCGCGACCGGCACCACGAACCCCCGCCCGTCGCTCGCCGCCACCAGCAGCCGCGTCTGCCGGCCCGCGGCCAGGAAGCCGACGATCCCGACCGACCCGTCGAGGTCGATCGAGGCGCGCACCGGTTCCCCGAACCCGCGCCCGCCCGGCAGCCGGTCGGCGGCTAGGGTGAAGAACCGCCCGTTGTCCGCCGCCAGCAGCAGCTTGTCGGTGGTCTGCGCGTGGAAGGCGAAGGCCGGGCCGTCGCCTTCCTTGAACTTCATCGTCTCCGCCGAGGCGAGGTCCATGTGTCCCTTCAGCGCCCGCACCCAGCCGCGGGCGGACAGTACCACCGTGATCGGCTCGCGCTCGATCATCGCCTCCAGCGGGATGTCGCGCGCCTGCGCCTGCTCCTCGACACTGGTCCGCCGCGCGCCCAGCCTGGTCTCCGGGCCGTACCGGTCGCGCACCCTGGCGAGATCGCGCTTCATCCTCGTCCGCTGCCTGGCCTCCGACGCCAGCAGCGCCTCCAGCCCGCCGCGTTCCTTGTCGAGCTTGTCGCGCTCGCCGCGGATCTCGAACTCCTCCAGCTTCCTCAGCGAACGCAGCCGCATGTTCAGGATCGCTTCCGCCTGCCGGTCGGTCAGCGCGAACTCGGCGATCATCACCGCCTTGGGCTCGTCCTCGGTGCGGATGATCGCGATCACCCGGTCGAGGTTGAGGTACGCGACCAGATAGCCGTCGAGCAGCTCGATCCGGTCGGCGATCTTCGCCAGCCGATGCTCCGACCGCCGCCGCAGCACCACGAACTGGTGCTCCACCCACGCGGCCAGCGCCTCGGCGAGGCTCATCACCCTGGGCGTCCGCTCCTTGTCCAGCACGTTGAGGTTGAGCGGGATGCGCGTCTCCAGGTCGGTCAGCCGGAACAGCCCGTCCATCAGCACCTGCGGCTCCACCGTGCGGCTGCGGGGCTCGATCACGATCCGCACCTCGGCGTCCGACTCGTCGCGCACGTCGGCCAGGATCGGCAGCTTGCGGTCGTTGATGAGCCCCGCGACCTGCTCGATCAGCTTGCCCTTCTGGACGCCGTAGGGGATCTCGGCGACCACGATCTGCCACCCCCCGCCCTTCTCGCGCTCGATCGACCAGCGCGCGCGTACCCGGAACCCGCCGCGCCCGGTGGCGTAACTCTCCCGGATCGCCGCCGGGCTGTCGACCACCAACCCCCCGGTCGGGAAGTCCGGCCCCTTGACCCATTGCAGCGGGTCCACCCCCGCATCGTCGACCAGCGCGATCGCCGCGTCCAGCAGTTCGGCGGCGTTGTGCGGCGGGATCGCGGTCGCCATTCCCACCGCGATCCCCGCCGCGCCGTTGGCGAGCAGGTTCGGGAACAGTCCCGGAAACAGCTCGGGCTCCTGCTCCTCGCCGTTGTAGGTCGGGCGAAACGCCACCGCGTCCTCGTCCAGCCCGTCCATCAGGTCGGTCGCGACGGTGGTCAGCCGCGCCTCGGTGTACCGGTAGGCGGCGGCGTTATCGCCGTCGATGTTGCCGAAATTGCCCTGCCCGTCGACCAGCGGGTAACGCAGCGCGAAATCCTGCGCGAGCCGGACCATCGCGTCGTACACCGACTGGTCGCCGTGCGGATGGTATTTGCCGATCACGTCGCCGACGACGCGTGCGCACTTCTTGTACCCCGCCGCCGGGTCGAGCCTGAGCAGCCGCATCGCCCACAGCAGCCGCCGGTGGACGGGCTTCAGTCCGTCGCGCACGTCGGGCAGCGAGCGCGCGGTGATCGTCGACAAGGCATAGACGAGGTAGCGGTCGGACAGCGCCGTATCGAACGGCGCGTCGAGGATGCCGATGGGGGTCTGCGGATCGGTCAGCTCGGCCATGCCGCAGGATGTAGAGCCGCGTTCCCGCTTTGTCACCGCACCGCCGCCCTCACCCTGTCGACGACGGCGCTGTCTCTTCCCTCTCCCGCCGGGAGAGGGAGGGAGGCGCGCAAGCGCCGGGAAGGGTGAGGGTGACGGCCCGACATCATCCCGGTTCGGTGCCGGAGCCCACGCCGCCGCGCCCCGGCACGGCGCGGGGCATGGGCGCCCTGGACGCCGGAACAAGTCCGGCATGACGGACGAGGGAAGGTCGGCTAATCACGTCCCATGCTCCGCCTCGCGCTCGCCGCCCTCCTTCTCGGGTCCACCGCCGCCATGTCCCCCGCCCCTGAAGACCCGCTCCGGCGCCTGACCTGGCCCGACCTCATCGCCCGCCCCCGCCCAACCGCCGACGCCACCCTCGCCTACGGTCCCGCTACCGAACAGAAGGTCGACCTGTGGCGCCCCGCCGGGCCCGGCCCGCATCCGGTCGTGGTCATGGTCCATGGCGGCTGCTGGCAGACCGACATCGCCGACCGCACGCTGATGGACTGGATCGCCGCCGACCTGCGCGCGGCCGGGGTCGCGGTGTGGAACATCGACTATCGCGGTGTCGACCGGGCGGGCGGCGGCTATCCCGGCACCTTCGCCGACGTCGCCGCCGCGACCGACCTCCTTGCGGGGCAGGCGAAACGTCACGGCCTCGACACCGGCCGCGTCGTCGCGGTCGGCCACTCCGCGGGCGGCCACCTCGCGCTCTGGCTCGCCGGTCGCCCGCGGCTTCCGAAGGACAGCCCGCTCCGCACCGCCGGCCCGCTCCCCATCGCCGCGGTCGTCAGCCTCGGCGGCCTTCCCGACCTCGAAGCCACCGCGGCGAGCCCGGACAATGGCTGCGGCACCGACGTGGTGGCGCGGCTGACCGGCGGCCGATACGCCGACACCAGCGTCCCCCGCCTCCTCCCGCTCGGCATCCCGCAGCACCTCGTCAACGGCCGCGAGGACGGCATCATCCCCCTTCGCCTCGCCACCGGCTACGTCGCTGAAGCAACTGCCGCCGGCGACCGCGCCGAACTCCACACGATCCCGAACACCGGCCATGTCGAACTGATCGCCCCCGAGACCCCCGCCTGGGCGGAGGCGAAACGCATCATCCTCGCCATCCTCGAGTCCTCCGGAGCGTCGGTCGGGCAGGGGAAAGCGGCTTCCCCGAACCGGCCCCTCCCCCACTCGCCGCCCCCGCCGCGCGGCAAGCCGGGGGACAGGTGAGATGCGCCGCGACCGCTTCCTCCTCCCCGCCGACACCATCTACCTCGACGGCAACTCTCTCGGCGCGCTCCCACGGGACACGCCGCCCGCGCTCGCCCGCGCCGCGGAGCAGCAATGGGGCGACCGGCTGATCCGCAGCTGGAACGAGGGCTGGATCGACGCTCCCACCCGGATCGGCGCCAAGCTCGCGCCCCTGCTCGGCGCGCGCGGGCACGAGGTGATCGTCGGCGACTCGACCTCGGTCCTCCTCTACAAGGCGCTCGTCGCCGCGCTCCGCCACGATCCGAAGCGCCGCACGATCGTCACCGAGGCGGGCAATTTCCACACCGACCTCCACGTGGCCGAGGGCGCGGTCGCCGCGGTCGAGGGGGCGACCCTCACCGTCCTCCCCCGCGCCCAGGTGGAACGCGCGCTGGACGGGGATACCGCCGTCCTTCTCCTCACCCACGTCCACTACAAGACCGCCGAGCGGTTCGACATGGCGCGCGTGACCGCCGCCGCCCACCGGGCGGGCGCGCTGATGCTGTGGGATCTCAGCCACTCGGCCGGCGCCGTCCCGCTCGACCTCGCCGGCGCGGGCGCGGACCTCGCGGTCGGGTGCGGCTACAAGTATCTGAACGGCGGCCCCGGCGCGCCCGCCTTCCTCTTTGTCGCGGAACGCCTGCAGGATCGCCTCCACAACCCGCTGTCGGGCTGGATGGGCCACGCCGAGCCCTTCGCGTTCGAGGATTGCTACCGCCCCGCCGCCGGCATGAAGCGCTGGCTCACCGGCACCCCCGCGATCCTCGGCCTCGCCGCGCTGGAGGTCGGGGTCGATCTGTGGGCAGGAGCGGACATCGACGCCGCCTGGGCGGAGTCGCAGGCGCTGTGGAGCATCCTCCACGACGCTGGCACCGCGGCCGGGCTCCACTGCGTCACCCCCGCCGACCCGGCGCATCGCGGCAGCCACATCAGCTTCCGCCACCCGCACGCCCACGCCATCGTCCAGGCGCTCATCGCCCGCGGCGTCGTCGGCGACTTCCGCGCCCCCGACATAGCCCGGTTCGGCCTTACCCCACTCTATCTCTCGCGCGACGACGTGACCCGCGCCGGCGCGATCCTCGCCGAGGTGATGCGGACGGAGGCGTACCGGGCGCCGGAGTATCAGGCGCGTCAGGCGGTGACCTGACCGACCCGGCGATCCGTCGCCCGGCCGTTCGCCCCGGCGGCTCGCGGCGGACCGCCCCTCTTTGGCCCAACCCCCGCGCCGCGCCGCGCGCCGCCTTCCGTCTCCCGCCCGGCGCCCCTCCCTTTCGCGCTCCGACCCTCCGCTCCCTGCCTCGCGCTTTGCGCCTCCCGACCTCCGTTCGTTCCGAACGGAGTCAAGAGACAAGCGCACACGCCGCCGCCCGGCGTCTCGACGTCGCACGACACCAACGGGAAGGAGGACGCCGTCGAAGGCACTCGGGCAAGGCACTTGCCAATCCCCACCAGCCAAGTAGGATATCTACAAACAGGGCGGGAGGAACGGCATGCGCAGGCTGGCACTCGTGATCATCGCGATCAGCATGGCCGGTTGCAGCCGCGCCCCAGACGACGCGGTCAGCGACGTCGCGACCAACGCCGCCGGGGTCGCCTTCACCTACGACTACCACTTCCGCCTCCCCTCCGCCGCGATCGCCGACGCGCAGGACGCGCACGCCCGCGCCTGCGAGGCGCTGACGCCGTCGCGCTGCCGCATCACCGGCATGACCTACCGCGTCGACGATGCCGGAGTCGCGGGCGCGACCCTAGCGGTCGACCTCGCCGCCCCGATCGCCCGTCGCTTCGGTCGAGAAGGCGTGCGGACGGTTGAGGCCGCGGGCGGCGCGCTGGTCGGGGCGGAGATCAACGGCACCGATGCCATGCCCGCGCAGGTCGAAGGGGCAAGCGCCGCGGCGACCGGTGCCGACGACCGCGCCCGGTTCGAGCGCGATCTCGCCCGCCCCGGCCTCCCCGCCGCCGAGCGCGCCGAACTGCGCGCCCAGCTTGCCGCCGCGACCGATCGGACGCGCGCCGCCGCGGCGTCGGCGGCGGCGGCGCGTGCGTCGGTCTCCATGACCCCGATGACCTTCGCCTACCAGGCCGGGCGCGGCACCGGCATCGGCGCGCGGGTCTCGGACGCCGGCGGCACCCTGGCCGCATCGACCGCCACGACGCTCGGCCTCGCCCTCACCGCCGTGGCGGCGCTCGGTCCGCCGGCGCTGCTCGTCCTTGCGCTGTTCCTGCTATGGCATCATCTCGGCCGGCGGCTGTGGCACCGGCTGCTCGGCGCGCACAGGGCGGAGTAGCGCGGATCCCGATCATCTTCCCGTTCTTGTCACCCCGGCGCCGGCCGGGTCCATGTCCGGCTGGTATGCCGAACGACAGAGACATGGGTCCCAACCTGCGCCGGGACGATGGCCTAGCGGTCGCGGTCACGAACATGACCCCGCCCGAACTTGCCGCCATTTGCACCCCCCACCCCCTTCCCCTATATCGCCGCCCATCCCGCCCCGGCCGGCGCCCGCCGTCGCCGGGGCGCTCGTTTACGCCGCTCGTTTTCCAGGGGAACATGCCGATGGCTCGCCGCCGCCAGATCTACGAGGGCAAGGCCAAGATCCTCTACGAGGGGCCGGAGCCGGGCACGCTGATCCAGTACTTCAAGGACGACGCCACCGCCTTCAACGCCCAGAAGAAGGGCACGATCAACGGCAAGGGCGTCCTCAACAACCGCATCAGCGAGCATGTCTTCACCCTGCTCGACCATATCGGCGTCCCCACCCACTTCATCCGCCGTCTCAACATGCGCGAGCAGCTGATCCGCCAGGTCGAGATCGTGCCGATCGAGGTGGTGGTCAGGAACGTCGCGGCGGGCTCGCTGTCGAAGCGGCTGGGGATCGAGGAGGGCACCAAGCTGCCCCGCACGATCATCGAATACTATTACAAGGACGACGCGCTCGGCGACCCGATGATCTCGGACGAGCATATCGCCGCCTTCGGCTGGGCCAGCCAGGAGGAGATGCACGACATCGCCGACCTCGCCATCCGGGTGAACGACTTCCTGTCGGGGCTGTTCGGGGGCGTCGGCATCCGGCTGGTCGACTTCAAGCTCGAGTTCGGCCGCATCTGGGATAACGACTGGAGCCGCATCATCCTCGCCGACGAGATCAGTCCCGACGGCTGCCGCTTGTGGGACATGACCTCGAACGAGAAGCTCGACAAGGACCGCTTCCGCCAGGACCTGGGCGGCGAGGTGGAGGCGTACCAGGAGGTCGCCCGCCGCCTCGGCCTGCTGCCGGAAGGGGGCGACACCGCCGTCCTGGACCTCGACAGCCACCGCAAGCGCCGGGGCAAGTAGGGCCGCTTTTCCGCTGTCCTACACGCCCCGACACGCGCATGGCGGTGCCGGGGCGCGGCCCCTGCTCTTTGAAGATCGATGCAGGAACGGAAACGATCGGCGTGACAGATGACGTGTTCAGGGGTCAATCGGGTCAACCGGGGCGGCTGACGGGTTGAAGCCTGGCCGGCGTCCGTCCATAGCCCGCCGCGCGACCAGCCGCAGGACCGCTCCCATGAAGCTCAGCATCGTCGTCACCCTGAAGCCCGGCGTCCTCGACCCGCAGGGCCGCGCCATCCACCACGCGCTGAACGGGCTCGGGTTCGAGGGCGTCGCCGACGTCCGCCAGGGCAAGCTGATCGAGCTGGAGGTCGCCGACGGCACCGACGACGCGACGATCGACGCGATGTGCCGCCGCCTCCTCGCCAACACGGTGATCGAGAACTACCGGGTCGAGCGGTCCTCATGAAGACCGCGGTGATCGTCTTTCCCGGTTCCAACTGCGACCGCGACCTCGCGGTGGCGCTGGAGGCGGTGACCGGCACCGCCCCGGCGATGGTCTGGCACGGCGAGACCGCGCTGCCGGACGGCATCGGGCTGGTCGCGGTGCCGGGCGGCTTCTCCTACGGCGACTATCTCCGCTCGGGCGCGATCGCCGCCCGCTCGCCGGTCATGCGCGCGGTGGTCGACGCCGCGGCCGGGGGGCTGCCGGTGCTGGGCGTGTGCAACGGCTTTCAGGTGCTGACGGAGGCGGGGCTGCTGCCGGGCGCGCTGATGCGCAACCGGGATCTCGCCTTCGTCTGCCGCGACGTCGAGCTGGCGGTCGCCAACGCCGACACCGTCTTCACGCGACACTACCGCGCGGACGAGCGGATCACCGTTCCCGTCGCCCATCACGACGGCAACTACGTCGCCGACGCCGACACCCTCGACCGCCTCGAAGGCGAGGGCCGCGTCGCCTTCCGCTACGCCGGGCCGGTGAACGGCTCCGCACGCGGCATCGCCGGCCTCCTCAACGACGCGGGCAACGTGCTGGGCATGATGCCCCATCCCGAACGCCGCATCGAGCCCGCTCACGGCGGCAGCGACGGACGCCGCCTGTTCGAAGGGCTGGTGGCGGCGATCGGCGGCTGAGGAGTGACGATCCCGGTTCCGCCGCGCCCCGATCCGCGCTAGCAGGCGGGCAGCGCGCGCCCGTAGCTCAGCTGGATAGAGCACGAGCCTTCTAAGCTTGTGGTCGCTGGTTCGAACCCAGCCGGGCGCGCCAACTCCTGCGACAGCAGCAGCGAGGACGGCGTGATCAACGGAGTGAAAGGCCGGCGGCGCCTAGCGCCGTCGCCGATGGTGGTGACCCCTACGGGATTCGAACCCGTATTTCAGCCGTGAAAGGGCCGCGTCCTAACCCTTAGACGAAGGGGCCAACGGGAAGTGCGCCTAGGCGGGGACGGGCGTGCGGTCAAGCGCCCCGGCCGTACCCTTGTGGCCGATCCGCCCAGGCGGCATCGTCGAGGTGAAGCTCCGCGGCCGGGGTCGATCCCCAGTCGTCGATCCGCGCGCGCCCGGCCAGCCACAGCCGCCGCTCGCCGCCGGCGCCGAGCAGCGCCTGGCCGAGCGCCGTGTCGACGGCGCGGAACGCCACCGCCTTCAACCGTGCGCCGTCGTCGCCCGACACGATCGCGCGGACGTGGCCGGTGCCGACCACGTCGGCCTTGACCACCCGCACCGGTCCCGCGACCACCCGCGGGCTCGGCCAGCCCATGCCGTAAGGCCCGCCCGCCTCCATCGCCTTGACCAGCGCCGGGTTGACCCCGCGCGGGCTGAGCATCGCGTCTAGCAGCAGTGCCCGCCCCTCCGCCGCCGCCGCGACCGCGGCAGCGAGCCGCTCCTCCAGGAACGCGGCGAGCTCGGGCAGCCGGTCGGCCGCCACCGTCAACCCTGCCGCCATCGCGTGCCCGCCGCCCGCGATCAGCAATCCGTGTTGCCTGGCTGAAATGATCGCCGCGCCGAGATCGACCCCCGCGATCGACCGCCCCGAGCCCTTGCCGATCCCGTCCACACCGATCGCCACCACGATCGCGGGGCGTCCCAGCTTCTCCTTCAAACGGCCCGCGACGATGCCGATCACCCCGGGGTGCCACCCCTCGCCCGACACCAGCGCCACCGCGCCGGCATGCGACAGCTGCGCCTCCGCGCCGAGCTGGACCTCGCTCTCGATCGCGCGGCGCTCTTCGTTCAACCGGCTGAGTTCCTCGGCGATCGCCCGCGCTTCGTCGGGATCGCGGGTGGTGAGGAGCCTGACCCCTAGGTCGGCGCGCCCCACCCGTCCGCCCGCGTTGATCCTGGGACCGAGCGCGAATCCCAGGTCCGTGCAGCTCGGCGCGCGCGTCAGCCGCGCGGCGTCGGCGAGCGCCGCCAGCCCGGGGTTGCCGCGCCGGGCCATCACCTTCAGCCCCTGCGCGACGAAGGCCCTGTTGAGCCCCCTCAGCTGTGCGACGTCGGCGACGGTACCGAGCGCCACCAGGTCGAGCCGGTCGAGCAGCCGCGGCTCCGCGCGTCTCTCGAAAAAGCCTCGCGCGCGCAGCGTCCTGTTCAGCGCGGCCGCCACCAGGAAGCACATGCCGACCGCGGCGAGGTGGCCGTGCGCGGCCCCCTCCTCCGCCTCGTCGAGCCGGTTGGGGTTGACCAGCGCGTGCGCCGCCGGCAGCTCGGGCAGGCATTTGTGGTGGTCGACGACGACTACGTCGACCCCGGCCGCCTTTGCCGCGGCGAGCGCCTCGAACCCTTGCGCGCCGCAGTCCACGGTGACGATCAGCGTCGCGCCCTCGCCCGCTAGCCGCACCAGCGCGGCGGCGGAAGGGCCGTAGCCTTCGGTCAGCCGGTCGGGGATGTAGGCGACCGGATCGAGCCCCAGGTCGCGCAGAACGTGGACCAGCAGCGCCGCCGAGGTCGCGCCGTCGACGTCGTAGTCGCCGAACACCGCCACCCGCTCCCCCGCGATCACGGCATCGGCGAGCCGGTCGGCGGCGCGGTCCATGTCGCGGAACACCGACGGGTCGGGCATGAACCCGCGGATCGAGGGCTCGCGGTGGCGTTCGACCGCGTCCGCCGGGGTGCCCCGCGACAGCAGCAGCCGGGTGAGGAGGTCGTGGTCCGCATCGGCGTCCGGCCCCGAATGCGGGCGCCAACGCCACGCCTGCCCCATGATGGACCGGGCGATACCAAGGGCGGGAGGAGTCATGTCGGTGATGATCGGTGCTCGGAGACGCGCGGGCCGGTCCCGCGCATGGTCGCCGCGCCGCGCGATCATCCCCATCCGCCCGCGGGCGTGATGAACGGGGATCGCGACCGCGGCCGCCACCTCATTAACCGATTCGACCGTCGGGCGACACCCCTGGGCCACCCCGCCCGGGACGCCGCCCCTCCCCGCGGCATGGGAACGCGGGTGAACCCGGCCGATCGGGCGAGCGGACGCGCACGGACGTCGCCCCGGCCCTTCTCAGGGGGCGGGCGCGCTGACCGGCGTCTTGCCGCGGTCGGCGCGTGCTGGCGCATCGGGTGCGAGGTAGGACAGGGCCAGGAACACCAGAAAAGCCCCCAGCCCCATCCCGTACAGGGCCGGCACCAGCCGCAGCGCCACGCGAGAACTGTTCAGCGGCGGCTTGATGCCTTGGCAGAGCTGCATGACGTCCGTCTTGCCCTGGAGGGCGAGCACGCCGGAGATCGCCACCAGCAGCGCTGCCGTTCCCATCTGCCAGGGAGCGATACGTGCGCCGAAGACGGTCTCGCCGAGGGTGAGGATGCCGCCCAACGTCGCCACGCTGACCGACGCCATGCTCTTGAAGTAATCATAGGCGAGCGCCGGGTCGGCCAGACCCGCACGCACGGCCGGATTGCCCGCCCCGACCGTCAGGTCGTCGCTGTTCAGGGTCAAGGGTCCCTCGTTCATGGCGTCGCCTACTTCCCTTCCCCTAGCGGCACAGGCGAAGGATAACGCGCCCCGACCCGCACGCAAGCCAGGCTGTTGTTCCCGGAAGGCACAGCCGGAACTGAGGTGAGCGGTGGAGTGCAAAGCCGGGTGCCGACCATCGGCCTGGGGATGACGGCCCCGCACCCGACCCCATGTCGGCGCCGCCGCGGATCAGGCTGGTATCTCCTCCACCCGCGATGGGCTCGCCTCGGCGACGCCGTTCTCCCGGTGCCGGAACGCCGACAATGCCGCATAGACCTGCAACCGCGCGCGCATCACCCCGCCGAGCGGGCGGTGCGCGGCAAGGCTGTGCGCCGGGCGGAAGATCATCGCCTCGTCGAAATACCGTACCCGTGCGGGGCTGTACGCGTCCTGTCGCGGCAGGGTCAGCGTCGCCACCGTCCGGAACGGCGCCTCCTCCCGCTTCCACTCGACCGAGGCATCCTCGATCGGCTGGGTGTCGGCGTTGGTCCACAGCTGCGCCTTGATCTCGTAGACGACGTCGTGGTCGCGGAAGAAATCGACCGTGGCGCGGCGGAACCCGTCCTCGTCCTCGTGCGGGTCAAGCCGCCAGTCCCGTAGCGCGGCCTGCTCCGGGCTCGCCGGGAACGCAGCGATCTTGGCGACATGATCGCCCCAGCGCATCGGCGCCTGGCTGTAATAGGCTTCGACCAGCGGATGGCTGTAGGGGTGGCCGAAGAAGTCGGCCATCGCGCTCTCGGTGCCCACCGCGTGGAGTACGCGGTTGAGGTTGCGCGCCATGCTCGACACCGCGCTCTTCAGACCCTCCGGCGTTCCCGTCGCCTTGCCGATGGCGGTGCCGTCGCGCAGGAAGCCCTTCGCGGTCCCCGACGGGAAGGTCGGCCCCGACGCGAGCACGAAGTCCTGCACGTCGACGCTGTGGCCCAGCAGCTTGTCGCCCGCCGCCCCGAACACCTTGATCGACATGCCGCGATGGGTCGACACCCGGTCGCCCAGCGTCTCGCCCGGCCCCTGCGCCAGCCGCACCGCCACGTCGTAGCGCCCCGCGTGCGCGAACAGACCCTGCGCCAGTTCGGGCGGCAGTCCCTCGACCACCTCCAGCGTCCCGGTCACGCAGGCCGAGCTCTTGGCGTGGCTCGCGCGGACCGCGTGGCCCTCACGCTCCTCCACCGTCGCCGACTGCCGGATCATGCCTTCGATTATCCCGTCGATCGTCGCCTGCTCGCCTTCCTCGGGCGTCTCGACGTCGGGGCGGTAGCGGAGCGGCGTCATCACTTCACCGCCGGGAACGAGAACAGCTCGGTCCGGATCGACGGCGGCGCGCCCGGCGTGAACCATTGCGTATCCTGGATGTGGCTGGCGGTCACGTACATCCGCCCGTCCGGCCCCTCGGAAAAGGTATCGGGCCAGCGCAGTCGCTTGTCGGTCAACACCTTCTCGGTCGTCGCGCCGTTCAGCCGCGTGATCGAATAGTCGGTGGGCGAGGTGATGTAGAGGACGCCCGATCGGCTCATCCACAGCCCGTCGGCGACGTGGGTGGTGGCGACCGTCTTCACCCCCTCGCCCCGTCGCGGCTCCTCGACGTTCTGCCTCAGGAGGTCGGTGTCGATCGAATAGAGCGTTCGGCCGGTCAGCGCCTGGTAGTAGAGCGTCCGGCCGTCGCGCGAGATCGCGATCCCGTCCGACGCGAACGCGGGCTGGCGGCCGTCGGGGCGCTTCAGCGGCTTGCCGTCGATCGTCACCGTGACGCTCTTGTCGATCTGGGTCGAGGCGTGCCCGTCGAGCGTGCGCCAGCCCTTGCCGCTGTCGAGATCGATCACGATGATCGCCCCCCGCGTGCCGCTGTCGGTGATGTAGCCGGTCTTGCCGTCGGGCGAGAAGCGGATGTCGTTCAGGTAGGTGCCCTGGAGCGCCACGTCGGGGGCGACATGGATCACCTTGGTCACTTGGTTGGTCTTCAGGTCGATGCGGACCAGCTTGGGCGCGCCCTCCATGATCTTCTCGTTACCCGGCGCGCCGGGGTCGAGGACCCAGAGATTGCCGTGGCCGTCCGGGACGATCGACTGGACGCAGACAAAATAATCGCTCACCGGCAGCTCGTTGGCGCGCGCGTTGCGCCAGCTGTTCCACTTGGCATCCGGATAGGCGCGGATCGATCCGTTCGGCATCACCTCCGCCACCGAGATCGGCGCGTCGTCGGTCCAGCGCGGGAAGTTGACGAACCGGCGCCCGTCCTCGGTCACCGCCACCCCGGTCACCTGATGGTCGAACCGCGCCTCCTGCCGCAACGGCCCGCGCGCGGTCTGGGCGATCGCCGCGCTGCCGGCGGCGAGCGCCAGCGTCCCGGCGAACGCGATGGCGGCAGTCACCGCCTGCTTGGAATTGATCGTATCCTTCTTCATGGCAGACCCCTGTTGCATGTCGGATGATGATTGACCGTCGCCGGCGAGGAACCCGACCAATCGGCGGGCGAGGGCCTCGGGCTGCTCGCGTTGCGGGAAGTGGCCCACGCCCGGCATCAGCACGTAATCGAACGGCCCGGCGAATTTGGTCGGCGCCTGTTTGGATGCGGCGGGCGGGTTGACCCCGTCCGCCTCGCCCTGGACGTAGATCGCGGGCAGCGACAGCGTCGTGGTCGCCTTGACCCTTTCCTCCAGCCAGCGGCTCGCCGGATCGGGTTCCGCCTCGCCCCAACGCGAACGGTAGCTGTGCAGCGTCACCGCGACCCAGTCCGGGTTGTCCCATGCCGCCGCCACCCGCGCGAAGGTCGTCTCGCCGAACCAGCCAGACGGCCCCCAATTGGTCCAGTGCCGGTGCGCGAAGCCACGGCGATCCGCCGCCACCGCCTCCGCGCCGCGCGCGGTGGCCATGAACCAATGGTACCATTGCCGCTCGGCATGCCAGAAGGGCGGCGTCGGCATCCCGCCGAGCCTCGGCGGCGTCGAGAGCATCGCCAGCCGCTCGACCCGGTCGGGCCAGCCGACCGCCAGCGCCTCGCCGATGTTCGCGCCCCAGTCGTGCCCGACCACCGCGAACCGTCCTATCCCGAGCGCGTCCATGAGCGCGATCTGGTCGATGGCGTGAATGCCGCTGTTGCCCGTCCGCGCGACGCCCTCGCCCAGCCGCGTCGCGCCGAACCCACGCAAGCTCGGCACGATCGTCCTGAGCCCGGCCGCATGGAGCGCGGGCAACACCTCGTTCCAGGTCGACGCGTCGTCCGGCCAACCGTGGAGCAGCAACACTACGGGCGCATCGCCGGGCCCGGCATCGTCATAGGCGATCCGCAGATCGGCCCCGAAGGCGGCGGTGTCGATCAACGGCATGGTCGCTCAACCCGCGGTCACGCGATCGGTTCAGCCTCGCGTCCGACCGTTGATACGGATCAACGCAAAAAGCGCCGTCGCGGCCCGATTGCGATATGGGCCACGCCCGCCTAAGGGCCGCGGCGATGCGGCCGATCCTCCGCCGGGCGGCCGCTGAGGGCCAGCCACCGTCGCGCGCCCGGCGCACGGTGTCATTCGCGCTGGCGGTGGCGGCGCACCTCTTGATCGCGTGGCTGCTGCTGCGCCTCGCACCGCCGCTTACACCGCGCGAGCCCGCCCCGGCGCTGGAGACCTTCAGCATCGCCCCCGGTCCCCGCCCCGCCCCTGAACGGCCCTCGGCGACCGCCGCCCGCCGACCCGCCGCGGGGTCGCCTCCGCCCCCGACCACGCCCGCGCCGCCGCCGCCGATCCCCGACCCGACCCCGCCCGTCGACCTGTCGCTGTTCGGCGACCGGGCGCTGGCGGGGGCCGCCGACCTATCGCGCCTGCCCGCCCGCGGCCGCTCGGGCGATGCCGAGGGCGAGGAGACCGGCGCAGCCGACAGCGTCGCCCCCTATGGCCCGGGCGAAGGACCGGGGGGCCAACGCCTGTACAATGCCGAATGGCAGCGCGAACCGACCGACGCCGAACTGCGCGGCTACCTGCCCAACGGCGCCCCGGCCGGTGCGTGGGCGCTCATCGCGTGCCGCACAATCGCCGACTATCAGGTCGACAATTGCCGGGTGCTGGGCGAATCGCCGGTCGGCTCCCGCCTCGGCAGCGCGATGCGTCAGGCCGCCTGGCAGTTCCGCGTCCTGCCGCCGCGCCGGGGCGGGCGTAAGCTGATCGGCGCGTGGGTCCGGATCAGGATCGACTTCGGCAAGCTGCCGACCGGCTGATCTCCGTCCTTCTGTCCGCCAGCGTCGCCGCACCCCTGCGGGCGAGCGGATTAGGAGGTTTCAGATCCCCCCTTCCTCCAGCGACAGCAAGGTCGCGTTGCCTCCCGCCGACGTCGTGTCCACAGACACCGCGCGTTCCGCGGTGAAGCGGTAGAGGTAGTGCGGCCCGCCCGCCTTGGGACCGGTGCCCGACAGCCCCTCGCCGCCGAACGGCTGCGACCCTACCACCGCCCCGATCATCGACCGGTTGACGTAGAGGTTGCCGACCGCCGCGGTCGCCTCGACCAGTTCGGCGGCGCGTGCGATCCGGCTGTGGAGACCCATGGTGAGGCCATAGCCTTTCGCGTTGACCCGTCGCACCGTGTCGGCCAGCGACCCCGCCTTCCACGTCGCGACGTGGAGGATCGGCCCGAACCATTCCTCGGCAAGGTCGTCCGCCGAGTCCAGCCGGATCATGGTCGGAGGCACGAACAGCATGTCGCCCGGCACCTCGACGGTATGCAGCCAGCGCGACCGCATCCGATCCCGATAGCCCATAAGCTTGTCGTACGACGCTTGGTCGATCACCGGCCCGACATCGGTGGCGGGATCGGCGGGATTGCCGATCGTCAGCGTGTCCATGGCCCCGCGCAGCATCGCGATCACGCTCTCGGCGACCTCCTCCTGCACCAGCAGCAGCCTGAGCGCCGAGCAGCGCTGCCCGGCCGAGCGGAAGGAGGA